>UMJX01001022.1_pt1 | contig 13053 bp, 10 predicted proteins | sample 1966131 | NCBI WGS metagenome assembly UMJX01 (sample SAMEA4836162, study PRJEB28245) | human gut metagenome | biome: gut microbiome; material: fecal sample | place: Denmark | collected 2008 | reverse complement strand
GGGACGATTAAGCATCGTCCCGCTAAGCATCACTTATTAAAGCGTCCTTCAATCAGCATCAATAAAAATGCGCGTTTAGTACATTTTCTCAAAAACCAAATTACAAACCGTACGGTCGCCGCCACCGAAGCCAGCAGAAGCAGCAGTGGACTGGGCAAAGGTATGTAAGCGATAGCCCTGTGCAAACTGTTGGTTACAAATATCTTCGATTTCTTTGAAGTTCTTAGAACCTTTTCCCACAAACTTTTCGCGTAAAACAACCTGCATAACACGATACTGACCTGGATTGTTATTAATTTGTCCAGCTTGGTCATTAAAATCCATGAAACCCATGATGCTTTCCTTTCAGACGTTGATACTTCCAGCTTTTCAAGTCTTAACGGCTATAACGCCGCATCCAAAAGAACAACATCATCAGAATACAGGAATAAAGAACTCAGAACGCTTACAAGAAGTTAATTGTTCGAGGTAGCACCTACACCATGGCGCATCCCTGTCCAATGATAGGGACACAGAGATTGCTTTGCTTCTATACACTTCGAAATACAAGAATCAAAAAGAAAGGAACAAAAATGAGCATCTACTCGCGCCACATAACCGACTTTAATGTTGCTGGTATGCGCTATTGGGATGGCGCGCTTGTGCTTGACGAGCTTAAAGTCGGCGCAAATTTAACCATGGTCGTAGAGGAAAACAACCCGCATGATCCAGATGCCGTTGCGCTTTATTGGAAAGACACAAAGATTGGTTTTGTTCCCCGAGATTTAAATTGGCTTCCCGCTTTACTGCTTCGTTTTGGACACTGTGACGTCTTGGAATGCCGAATCCTTAAAGTCAATAAAGAAGCCGACACCTGGAAGCAGCTACAAGTAGGAATTTATGTTACTGATAAAAGCAACAATCAGTAAATTTCGCCAATTTTGAAGCGGGATTACTGTAGTCACCTACATGCATCAACACCTACGCTGAGCTTTTCTGAGCATTGTTTAATTTGTTCAATGCATTGAACATTTTTGTTCACGCTGCTGAACATATGAGATGGTACGTTAAAAAGAGGCACTGAGGTACAAAACTTAGACTGATGCAAAACCTTACATCTCCTAGTAATATCTAAGGGTATTAAATCGAGAAAGTTTTAACGAGAAAACGATAGAGCAAGGTAAGTAACCATGGCAGAAAAACCCTCCAATTCGAAAAGCAATAACGTGAAAAACTTTGTCGAAAAAAGCGCCAGAACAGTAACCGAAAATGCAAAGAAAGCCGGAACCGCTGCGAAGAACGGCGCTAAAACTGCTGCAAGTACGGTAAAAAACGCTAGTAGTGCAGTACTCGAAAACGCAAAAGACACAATTAACACCCAGATAACCCCTGAGCAGGTTCAGGAACTATTGGGAACTTGCTACGACAAAGCACTTAACGGAGTACCCGGCATAAGCCAACCGTTAGAAGAATATGTAGCCAGTTATACGGATCGATATTCCACCCCCGAAAAAGCAGCCCAAGAACTTATCAAAAATCAATTAATTAAATGCACTACCTCTGGAGCCCTATCTGGGGCAGCTGGATTTTTTGTACTCCCTATCAGTATTGCTTCAATTCCAGCAAATATAGCTAACGTGCTTTATGTCCAACTCCGCATGATAGCTGGCGTTGCCATGATCGGAGGATACGAAGTAAGAACTGACCAGGTTCAGACGCTTATTTATGCTTGCCTTGCGGGATCTTCCGCAACCGACATGCTTAAAGAAGCAGGAATCACCACAGGAAAGAAACTCGCCATGAACGCAATCAAGAAAATCCCTGGCACTACACTCACAGCAATTAACAGAAAGGTTGGATTCCGTTTTATTACAAGATTTGGTGAGACAGGAATCATAAACTTAGGAAAAATGGTTCCTGTCGTTGGAGCAGTTATAGGTGGATTATTTGATTTCACAACAACAAAGGTAATCGCTAGCACCGCATATAATTATTTCATTAACCCAGAAGAAACAGATATCGTTAACGATAAAAACTTGAGCGCTGAAGCTGATGAAAACTTTGAACATCAAGCAGCAGAGGAAATAGAAAAGATTGAGGACTAAAATTACTAGAGCTTGAATAGTACGCTCAGCAACACTCAAGCTCTAGTAAATCAGTCTTTTTTTATCTCAAGATCAGCGATTTAAAAAGAACGAATAGAAAGAAATTTAAACTTAAAACATCTTATTACAATACCAAACTTTTCATTTCTTTACTGTTTTACGTGCTAAAACATACCCGACTCAACTTGCTCGCGTAATTCCGAGAGTCTTTCACCATCGTACATAAAGTAAAAAGGCCCCTGGACACTATGAGATGACTTCAGTAGCTTCATAGCTAATGCTGTTAGCGAAAAAATTTCGCCACAATACTCAACATGAGAATCATCCGTAATAACAGCAGTTTTACTAGAATCATCAGCAAAAGTTACTACATCGCCTTCACTCAAACCAACCATACTGAATCTAAAAGGAGACCTTCTTCCGGAATTTACATCAGAAACCTCTACTAAAGATTGATATTGTTTAGGAATAGGCCAGGTAGCAACACATTTATCCGCCAAGCGAACTCCTCGCTCTGAAATGTTTTCTATTACCCAATTTGATTCTTTGCAAAGTTCCCTTGTTAGAGAAAAACTTGACTCCCTATACCATTCTTGCTTTTCAGAAAAAGTTTTATTTGACATCTCAGGATTGTTATTAGTTAGAGCTAAATTGCCTAATTTATTAAGGTTGTCAGCATGCAATGCAACCTCATCTCCTAAGGCAATTTCCCATTCTTGAGTTAACTTTTGCGGCATAATGTGCTCAATAGAGATATTCGTTGCATCATAACGCGGTAACCCTTTTGCGGAAACTGAATTTTGCTCAAGAACATACAGAAGATATTTCATCCCTTTCGCACGAAGAACTCCATATATTGGACGACTCAATAACGCTTCACGAAATTCTTCATCAGAAGGAAATGCAAAGCGTCCGCTGCCGATGGTTATTGAACGCCAGAAGGAAGCGACAGTACATTTCTCTTCTAAGTTAGCTAAACGCTGCAATACATTTCCAGCAAACTGCCCATTAATACCAGACGATCGTGTTACTTTTGCACGAAACACAAGGGTAAGACAAGCATTTATCATGTCACTCGCTTCTGACTCACTAATTTCCTCAAGATCCAATTTTTCTAAAATATACAGAAGAAGTGAGCGTGCAGAAATCGCTTCATTTAGAACCACTATAGAATACAAAGCTCGATCAATCGGTTTCATTTGATTCATATCAATATTAGAATCAAACACCAAACGACGATACAACTTTGACTTCTCGTGCATATCTTTAAGCAGCATTTCTGTAACATTAGGAGAACCAGAATACTTTTCGGTTGTACCTGCCAAAGTTGAATAATGCTCTTTGAACGCCGCATAAAGATTTTTCTCATTTATATGCTGGCGCCGACCCCGCGCAGAAAATGCATCTGAGCGTTTAGTAAAAATCAAATAATCAACGAAGAATCTAACCATATTTTTTGGCTTTACATTTTCTTCGATCTTGTACCAATAATCTTTATACAATCTAACCTGTATCTCGTAATCGAGACTCATAAGTAAGTAGTTTCTAAGCAGGTCAACATCCGTTAAATCTAAACCTGTCGAATTTAAACTCTCAAATATTTCCTGAGGGTTTTCCGACTCAACATCAAGATCAACAATGACAACCCGATCAAGTGCGTTGCGCATTTCCGCAATTTGGATTTCACTAAGCCCCTCAAATCGATGATAGAAAAAAGAATAGTTAGCATATATGCTCGATTCAATCTCTTTTTCGCTTAGTTCATCCGGTCTTGTCAATTCGCTACTTTCAAGCAGCTTGTTATAAACCGCATCGTCTCGACGGTTAAGATGAAGTTTTACCCTGTGATTAGCTGCAACACCAAAACCGGTATTACGTAAAAATGTCGCATCAATGTCCTTTTTGAAATCCTGATTATCGACAAAATCGTGCATTGCTTTCATGAAAAGCGTAATGGTAGTAATCCGCTGCTGACCATCTATTACGGTACGCTCATGACTATTCATGCTTTTAGTGCAGATTGTGCCCAAGAAATGGGTATGATTATCCTGACTCTGTGCTATATACCAAATATCATCCCAAAGTTGCTTACAATTTTCTTCTGTCCAATCATAGTTTCTCTGATAAACAGGAATCATGAAGCTAACATTAGTAGCAGTAAGAAACTGAGTGATATTATTTTTGTTTACTTGCATAATTACTTGTCCCTTTCGTGCTACAAAAACTAACCTACTAATCCACTAAAACGTTCAAAAAATGCTTTCAGCTTCTCCAGAACTCGCTGCTTCATTTCAGTGTACGCATTCTGAGGAACAAAGCGTGACGGCTTCTTAGTCATTAATTCAGCAATTTCAGTGCCAACTTCTGAAACTTTACCTTCCGAAAAAGCACGATCAATAAACACTCGTGTCTTTGTTTCGTCAAGTGCCTCTTCTTCAATAATGCTTACAAGCTCACTTTCTTTAGCTTCTGCAATATAACTTTTCCAATCATCGGTAACGTTATCGCTTGAATTAATGCTATGAATGAAAGCGTCGATAAGGTCTCGCTTATTTCGCAAACTTGGTGTTGCGCCAATAGCACGTTTAATATCAGCAAGAATGACCTTGTCGTCGCAATGGGAATCGCGATATTTCTGAACCAGCATAAGAATATAGTCGATATTAATATCAACCGTTTTCATAAGCTCTATCTCAAAAACGAGATCATCGTTGATAATCTTTGGTTCAACAGGATCCTTGCGCCATTTGTCATACAAGTCAACGTATATGCTGCGATAATCCTGCTCATCGCGATCGCTCAGTGGATTATCTTCTTCAAACTCATCAAAGCATGTCAGAATATTAAGCAAACGTAGAACTTTACCAAATAATGTAATAAAGCCCTTTTCCGCCGCTTCGCCAAGTATTTCTTCTCCCAAAGGAAAACGCTGGAATAATTCACTTAAGCGCTCTTGGTATTCCGTAAAGTACTCGTGATAAGGCTTCAGCAAAACTATGCCACCGGCATTTTCATCTCCAAACAAGCTAATAGCCGAATTAACCCTATCTTCCAAGTTGCGAAAACAAATTATATTTCCAAACTTCTTAACCGAATTAAGAATTCGATTTGTTCTACTGAAGGCCTGAATCAAACCATGATCACGTAAGTCTTTATCCACCCACAAGGTGTTAAGTGTCGTTGCATCGAATCCTGTTAGAAACATATTTACTACGATAACTAAATCAACTTCGCGTTGCTTCATGCGCTGAGAAAGATCCTTATAGTAGTTCTGGAACCCTTCGCCATCGGTGCTGAAATTAGTAGAAAACATAGCATTGTAATCAGCTATCGCATCATCCAAAAACTCACGAGAAGGTCTGTCTAAGCTTTTCGTATCAAAGGATTCATCTGGCAAACCGCAGCTTTCATCAGACTCATTCGCTTGGTAACTATAAATAGTCGCAACTTTCAGCTGCTTCCCACCGCGCTCTTTCTGAATACGCTTGAAAGCTGAAAATACACTTTTGCCATATCAATGCTGGCAACGCAGAAAAGGGAATTAAATCCTTTTACACGTTTGTCCTTTAGCTCATACGAGTACTGGCCCATTGTCTTTTGCTCGTAGTGATCAAGAATGTAGTTCGCGATCATATCTACACGCTGGGCAGACTTATAAGCCCCTTCCCTATAAATGTCATATACCGATTCATCATCAATCTCATCACGCTCTTTTATAGTCTTGATGTAATCAATGCGGAAAGGCAAAACATTTTCATCACGAATAGCATCCACAATGGTATAGGTATGCAATTTATCACCGAAAGCCTGTTCCGTTGTTCGCAAATTCACCTTACCGGTAGAACCAGCATTTTGGGCAAAAATAGGTGTCCCAGTGAAACCAAATAAATGATATTTCTTAAAGTGCTTAGTAATAGCCTCATGCATATCGCCGAACTGACTACGGTGACACTCGTCAAAAATAATTACAATATGCTGGTCATATACTTCATGCTTAGGATTCTTTTTTATGAAGTGCGAAAGTTTTTGAATGGTAGTAACCAAAATTCGTTTTGAAGGGTCTCCTAAATGAGCCGAAAGCACACGAGTAGTATCACTGCCATCGACCGCACCTTCTTCAAAGCTATTGTATTCGCGCATGGTTTGGTAGTCTAAATCTTTACGGTCTACCACAAATAAAACTTTATCAACGCCTTCCATGTCACTAGCCAAACGTGCCGTTTTGAAACTAGTAAGCGTCTTGCCAGATCCCGTGGTATGCCAGACGTAACCACCCGCTTTAATAGTGCCCAACATCTTTTTATTATTTTCAGAAATTAAAATTCGATTCAGAATAGCTTCCGTTGCAACAATCTGATACGGACGCATCACTAAAAGCAATTCTTCTTCAGTAAACACGCAATATTTAGAAAGAATGTTCAACAATGAATGTTTTGCGAAGAAGGTCGAAGTGAACGGAACCAAATCTCTAATGGGCTTATTATTTGCCGCCGCCCACCACATAGTGAATTCAAAGCTATTAGAGGTTTTCTTACGCGAGCCCTTAGATGAATTTCCCATCTCGTTTATATGGCCCATTCGCGTGGTATTGGAATAATACTTTGTGTTAGTACCATTCGAAATTACAAATATCTGCACATATTCAAAGAGCCCACAACCGCTCCAAAAACTGTCACGCTGATAACGCTCTATCTGGTCAAACGCTTCCTTAATCGCTACACCACGTCGTTTTAGTTCAACATGAACTAAAGGTAAACCATTAACCAAAATAGTAACGTCGTAACGATTTTCGTGCACACCTTGAACCGTATATTGATTCATTGCTTGAAGACGATTATTGTGAATGTTTGTTTTATCTATAAGCCAAATATTTTTACTACTGCCATCATCGCGTTTTAGTACTTGAATATAGTCCTCTTGGATACGACGCGTTTTTTCAATGATGCCATCGTTATCACTTGCAATTGAAGACTTAAAGAATCGTTTCCATTCAGAATCACTAAATTGAATGTCGTTTAGCTGCTCTAATTGATAGCGAAGGTTTGCAATAAGAGACTCTTCGCTTTCAACCTGGATGTATTCATAGGCTTGGCGTTGCAACTGTTTAATGAAGGCGTTCTCTAATTCTACCTCAGATTGATACGCTTCAGAATTTCGTTCATTTTTAGGCACCGCAGATGCAACCGTAGACTGGCCGCCGAAAGCCATAATTTTAAAATCGAGCGCTGCAGGAATATCGTTTTCTTCAGTAGGTGTAACAACTTGTTCTGGAGCATCTACCAAAACATATTCAAACCCTGAAGATTCATTCTCTGCAGAGCCATCGATTTTGTTTCCAGTCATTAGTTTTCCTTTTTCTTAAAGGTCAAGAGCTTATCACGATAATACTCGTATTGCTTGCGTCGTGCTTCAATTTCAGCTGGTAAACCCTGAGAAATATCATTTACAAGTGCATCAAACTTGCCAAGAATATCGACGACGCGCTGTTGCTCTTCAAGTGGAGGAAGAGGAAAAGTATATTTAAGAATAGCTTTTTTGTTTCCTCGAGGCATTTTACCTCCTCGTGAGTTCTGCACATTGTAATTTACGAACAAATCCGAAGTCAAAACGTGAAACAAATACTTTGAACTTAGCGTGCTAAGATCATTAGCGCGAATAACAAGAACATCGCCATTGGTTCCTCCTGAACAATTCGCAAGCCACATCTTTTTGAGATACGGACGAATATTACCTAGCAGAATATCCCCATTAGAGAACTTACTGAGCTTTCCTTCAGCAATTACTTCCTGCTCGCTGTTAATCCCCTTAAAATCCTGCAAAAGCTCATTAACGCCTATATATAAACCAGCCGAAACTTGCGTAAATAATTCTTTTTCATTCACATAATGAGCAACCTCTCCCAACCTTACCCATCTAATTTGCTCTGAATAGTATGTCTCAGAATTTGAGAATGTTAAAAGCTTATCGCGATAGTAAGCATACTGCGCCTTGCGCCGCTCCAGCTCCGCCTCCAGTTCCGCCTCCAGTTCCGCCTCCAGTTCCGCGAAGGAGTCTAGCACTCGTACAATTTCTTGCTGTACTCCCATTGGTGGAACAGGAATTTTTAGCGATTCAACATCCGAAGGCTTTACGTGCGGAACACCACTTCCTTTTTTTAGTCCATAAATATAATGTTGTTTATTCGATAAGTAGTAATACAAAAACTTAGAATTCAACTCTTCTTTTGATTCTGGTTCAATAGAAAAAGAGTCTCCAACCCATATAGGTTGCTCCCAGTACATCAAGTGCCCTGCATAAGCACCCGAACCAGCAACCGTAATTGTCTCGCCCTTCCGATTAAATTTATCAATATAATAAGAAGGCACTCTGCCACCAGAAACTACAGGATATTCGCCTTCCCGAGTTTCTTTTCGTGTTATAACTTTGCCACGTTTTAAAAGGCAACATCCACCTAAGGTTTTATATTCCACCCCATCAGGGCAAAGCTCTTGAATCAGATCGTCAATCTTGCTCATTATCGCCTCGCTTCATGGTGAGGAAGTTCATTACTAATGCAATCATCGCTGCTTTTTCCTCTGGTTTCGATTCGGCAATCATCACCGTAATAGCAACCAAAGTACTATCCTGAATTACCTTTTCACCCTCATAAAAAAGTGCATTGTTTCTATCCATAAAATAAAGAAACATGGTTGCCGCAATACGTTTGTTGCCATCTAAAAACGAATGATTTTTAACTACCAGGTATAACAGATTTGCAGCCTTTTCTTCCAGTGAAGGATATATTTCCTCCCCTGCAAAGCTCTGGTAAATATTGCCTATTGTTCCCTTAAACGAATCGTCTTTTTCAATGCCAAACAGGTCGCTATCGTGAGAAAACTTCATCTCATCAATAACCACACGACACTCTTCATAAGAAAGAACATACGTCGCTTTCCTGCCACTAGGAATCGATAGCCGCTGATGATCGTAATCATCAAGCAAATCAAGTGCCGGCATGTAGCTTTGTACGATATCAAGAATTTGGCGCGATTCTAAGCTTTCGGAAATGCGCGCCATAACTTGGACCGTTTTACCTAATTGTTCAAGGCGCTGGCTATTAATCGCTGAGCCTTCAACAATATACCTTTTCAGCACATCGGTAGCCCAACGACGAAAATGTGTTGCTTGTTTTGAATTAACTCGATATCCAACTGATAAAACAGCATCTAAATTGTATATTTTTATTTGTCTTCTAACGACACGCTTCCCCTCTTGCTGAACTTGTTCCATTTTGGAACAAGTTGAAGCCCGTTCTAGCTCGCCTTCCTTGTAGATATTATTAAGATGACGCGTGATAGCCTGACTGTTTACACCAAAAAGTGCAGCTATCTGACTTTGTGAAAGCCAAATCGTATCTTTATCAAGACGAACATTTAAATGCACCGATCCGTCAGGGGAATTGTAAAGCTCAATAGCATCCATCAAATTTCACCCTCTAAATCAGCCACGATGGCATCAATTTTCTCGCGCAATTCCTGTTCGCGAGCAACAATCTGCTCTATTTCGGCATTAAGTTCGTGAATGTCAATTTTTTCACGCAGATCTTCTTTTTCAACATAACTAGAAACCGACAAGTTAACATCGTTTTCGATAATGTCATCGTTAAAAACTAACTTACTGAAGCGTTCTACCTCTTCACGCCTTTCTAGTACACCAAGGATCTTTTTAATATGCTCTTCCTTGAAAGTATTCTTAGTTCCTTCGCGTACAAATTCTTCTGAAGCATCAATAAACAACACATCGTTGGTCACTTTAGACTTACGCAGTACAATGATGCAGGTAGCAATGGATGTACCGAAGAACATTTCTTTTGGAAGCTGAATGATGGCTTCGATAAAGTTATTTGATACCAAGTACTTGCGAATCTTCCCTTCAGCGCCACCGCGATACAGCACGCCAGGAAATTCAACAATTGCTGCAGTGGCAGCCGTTTCCAGCCATGAAAGCATATGCATGGTAAAGGCAAGATCTGCTTTACTTTCAGGAGCTAATACGCCTGCCGGGCTAAAACGTGGGTCGTTAATATTGAGTGGATTTGATTTACCTTCCCACTTAATTGAATATGGAGGATTTGAAACAATCGCATCAAAAGGCTCATCATCCCAATGAGCGGGCTCTTTTAGTGTATCGCCCAGAGCAATATCAAACTTATCAAAGTTGATATCATGCAAGAACATATTGATACGACACAAGTTATACGTAGTGAGATTAATTTCTTGACCAAAGTAATCAATATCTGCCTTACTGCCAAGAATCTTCGAGAACTTCAACAATAAAGATCCCGAGCCACAACAAGGGTCGTATACGCGTTTCACATCCGTAGAATCTCTATTAACAAGCGTTATACGAGCAAGCAACTCACTCACATCTTGTGGTGTAAAGAATTCACCACCCGATTTACCTGCATTGCTAGCATACATATTCATTAAGTATTCGTATGCATCACCAAACGCATCAATACGGTTTTCCTTGAATTCGCCACCAAAATCTAAGGTGCCAATCTTTTCCAGTAGCTTGGCAAGCTTTTTATTGCGATCAGTTACCGTATTGCCAAGCTTGGCGCTATTAACATCCATATCGTCAAATAGGCCTTTTAGATCTTTTTCGGATTCTTCCCCAATAGCAGAGCCTTCAATATTTCTAAAAGCTTGTTCAAGTGTTTCGTTTAGATGTTCAAGCGCCTCTTCCCTATTTGGAGCGCCCTGCATTACTGATGCTCGAACATTTTGAAAGAGTTCAGAAGGAAGAATAAAGAAGCCTTTTTCTTTTACTGTTGCAGAGCGTCCGAATTCCGCCTCTTCATCACTAAGGCTACTGTAGTCAAAATCAGGATCAGGTTCTACTTCGTTGAGATAGTCGCATAAGATCTCAGAAATAAAACGATAGAACAATATTCCTAAAACGTATTGTTTAAAGTCCCAGCCATCAACGCTTCCGCGTAAATCGTCTGCAATAGACCAAATGGTTTTATGCAGTTCACTACGCTGTTGAGCCTGCGTTGCCTGTTCCGTCATAGTAGGTTTCCATTTCTCTTATGAATATCTCTAACTTTAAAATATATTTCGACAGTTCAAAATATCTATAATACGTCACATTGCATTATTTTTAGAAAAACGATTGTGATTTGGAAGACAGAGGCACAGGCTCTGGCCAAGGAATCACAACTCTCTCTAAGGTAAGAAAAGGTTATAAGTCACCTCGCAAGACAACGCTGAGCCATATGGGTGCAGATATTCGTTATGCAGCTAACATCAATAGCGAGCTACTCTACATAGAAGAATAAATTCCTATCATGTTTGTATGCGCCAATCGATCAGCTTCTTCACCATTGTCCACAATTAATTCCATAATAATATACAAGGAAATGACTAACCAAGAAGGGCTTATGCAATACGTCCTCATTAAAGACTTACGAGATACAGCTGCTTTCAATGAAATGGTAGTCAGTAGTTCTACGCCTATTATCGTCACTAAAAATGACTACGATCGCTTCGTGTGCGTCAAAAGCTCTGATTTTAATAGACTCGAACAGGCAGATGCACGCGCCCGTCTCCTTGAGCGCATTATGATTTCCGAACACGAACGTGTTGAGGGATTAGGTACTGATGCATTCGAAGCAACAAACAATCTAAGGGCAAAATATGACCTATAGAATAATCATTCAACCAACAGCTCAATGAGAACGACAAAATGTTCATTGCTCACCTGCTTCATCAAAGCCAAGATTATGCTTCACTCGTTATAAGAGGAATATAACGCATCATTCATATATATCGTAAATCCCAGCAAAAGAGCTAATTCTTATGGCTGCATCCAAGAACACATGTCTGAAATTAAAACACAGAAAACACCTGAAAGAGCCTCCATTTTTTTTAGGGGGTCTTTTCAGGTGTCATAGGTTAAAGCTAGTAGCATATCTTGTCCACTAAGCTAGCAAAACTCCAGCCCTAGCTTTTTCTCATCTGCATTTTTCTCGTATGGACGTAATAAGGTTAGTCTCTGGCAATTGAAGAACTTTTTGGCAAGTAATGACGGGTATTAGACGCGGATATGCCTATCGTTGCTGAATTGTGCAAAACCGAAGAAATCTGAGGCGTAATTACCCCTGAAATACCAAGCGCCAGTAACAAAGAATTAAACGCCACCGTAAAGGAATAACCGTGTTTCATCCGTTTTTCGAGCGCAACACTTAATCGTCGGAGCTCGATGAGCGAATGAAGATCATCTGTTACCAAGGCGATATCAGCCGCCTCGCGAGCAATGGCACTTCCCGCTCCCATAGCAACACTTACGTAAGCACGCGAAAGCGCAGGAGAATCATTAACGCCATCTCCGACCATAACCACTTTATGACCAGCTTCCTGAAGCTCGTCTATCACTCGACATTTGTCTTCGGGCAGCATATCAGCTTGAAAATCATCAACACCTGCAATACGCGCAATACGCGAAGCGCTTCGATAATTATCTCCCGTAAGCATCACCACACGCTTGAACCCAAGACGACGCAACTCATCAAGCACATCGCTTATTCCTTCCTTTAATGGATCGTCAATATAGATAACGCCACGCAACACTCCATCGACCGCTAAGAACAAAGGAGATGAACCTTCTGAACGACTATGAATTACATCCAGTTCTTCTTCAGAAATAGACACTCCCTCGTCTTCGATTACAAAGTGCTCGCTGCCTATCAAAACACGAGCACCCTCAAGAGTAGAAACAATACCATGCGCTACCACATACTCCACTTCTGCATGACGCTCGCGATGCTCTAAACCTTCTTCGAAAGCTTTATTCACCACAGCTCGTGCAACAGGGTGAGGAAAATGCTCCTCCAGGCAAGCAGCTAAACGTAGCACTTCATCGCGTTCCCAATTGTTATATGCAACCACCTCGCGCACCGAAGGTACCGCTTGAGTTAGAGTCCCCG
>UMJX01012389.1_pt1 | contig 13122 bp, 15 predicted proteins | sample 1966131 | NCBI WGS metagenome assembly UMJX01 (sample SAMEA4836162, study PRJEB28245) | human gut metagenome | biome: gut microbiome; material: fecal sample | place: Denmark | collected 2008 | reverse complement strand
AATTAAATATCAATTATTTTTCTCTACTCGATTAATATTAATAGCTGGAAAGGAGCATATCATGAATGTATTATTAATCGAAGATAATGAGAGTATTGTATCTGGATTAAAATATTCTTTAGAGCAAGAAAAGTATAAAGTATTTTCTTGTACTAATGTAGCAGATACCATAAAGTTCTTAGAAGAAAATAAGCAAGTAGATATTGCGATTATAGATATATCTTTACCTGATGGTAATGGCTTTGATTTGTACCAAAATTATATTAAAGAGAAAAATATTCCTAGTATATTTTTAACAGCAAGAGATAGTGAAGATGATGTGGTAAAAGGATTAGAACTTGGCGTAGAAGATTATATGACAAAACCATTTTCAACCAAAGAACTACTTGCTCGAATGAAAAGAAATATTATGAAACATAAAAACGAAGCAATTATCACGATAGAAGGTATTAGTTTTGATTTTGATAAAATGGAAGTAAGCAAAGACGGAAAGGTTATTCCCCTAACTAGACTTGAACTTAAAATATTGCATTTGCTTTTTTCTAATTTAGGAAAAGTTGTAAGAAGAGATTATATCATTGAAAAAATATGGGAATGGACTAGTAATGATGTTAATGATAATACGGTAACAGTTTATATGAAAAGAATTAGAGAAAAAATTGGTGTAGATATAATTATTACAATTAAAGGAATAGGATATAGAATAGATGATACTAGAAAATAAAGTTCATCTAAAAAAGTTTTTATTAATATCAATTATACCAATCATAGTTTTTCTAATTATAGGAAATATATTTTTCTTTTATCAATATCATTCTTATACACAAAATTATAATAATAAAATAGCTTCACTTGTTAATTTGCTTGATAAAGAATATCCAGATATAGATAGAAACGAACTGATTTCTATTTTAAATAGTGATGATAAAGTATCTGAAGATATTTTTAGTAGGTATGGAATTGATATTCAAAATGAATCCATAATTATAGAAAATGACAGATTATTTAGTGGATTTATAATTGTATATAATATCTTATTTATTGGTTTAGCTCTAAGTCTTATTTTATTATATTTAAAGCATGAGAAAGATCAAAATAAAGAAATTAAAAAAATTGCAAGATGTATCGAGGAAATCAACAAGAAAAATTATTCTATTAACATTGATGAAAATAGTGAAGATGAACTTTCTATCTTGAAAAATGAACTTTATAAAATTACAATCATGTTAAAAGAAGATGCTGAAAATTCTAAAAAAGATAAACTTAAACTAAAGGATTCTTTGTCTGACATATCCCATCAATTAAAAACTCCATTAACTTCAATTAATATTATGCTTGATAATATTTTAGATAATCCAGAGATGGATGATAAAACAAAAGAAAAATTTATTCAAAATATAAAAAGAGAAATTACAAATATTAGTTCTTTAGTTGGAGAAATATTAAAATTATCAAAGTTTGATGCTAGTGTAATTAAATTTGAAGAACAACAAGTGTTTATAGATGATATTGTAAAAAGTGCTATTTCTAATGTAGAAATGATGGCAGAGTTAAAAAATATAAATATTGAAGTAAACGATCAAGATAATATTAAACTTGTATGTGATGCAAAATGGCAAATAGAAGCAATCACTAATATTTTAAAAAATTGTATAGAACATTCAAAAGATGATTCTACTATTACAATAGATATAGACTCTAATAAAATATATAAACAAATTACTATTAAAGACAATGGAGAAGGTATTGATGAAAAGGATTTACCACATATCTTCGAGAGGTTTTACAAAGGAAAAAACTCTTCTAAAGATAGTGTAGGAATCGGTTTAGCACTTGCTAAAACTATTATTGAAAAAGATAATGGTTCTATTAAAGTTGATTCTAAAAAAGGAAAGCAAACAATATTTACTATCAAATACTATTAGTATTACGGTATTGTAAGATAATATAAACGTAGAGCATGATATAATTAATAAGGAATGTGGTGATTATATGAAAACTATTATGGTTGTTGAAGATGAGAAAACAATTAGGGATGAACTCAAAGCACTATTAGAAACATCAGGTTATAAAGCAATTTTGCTTGAAAAATTTGACAATACTTTAGAGAATATTCTAAATAATAAGTTTGATTTATTACTTTTAGATATAAACTTGCCAAATGTAAATGGAGAACTTATTTTACGTGAGTTTAGAAAAAAATCTAATATTCCAGTAATCATGGTAACAAGTAGAGTTAAGGAAACAGATGAAGTATTATCAATGTCTTATGGTGCAGATGATTATATTACAAAACCATATAACCCAACTATATTGCTTTTAAGAATTGCTAATATTTTTAAAAGAATGGAAAATAATACAAGTACATCATATTATGATGACGTAAAAGTATATCAAAACAAGGGATTATTAGTAAAAGATAATAAAGAATTAGATTTAACTAAAAATGAAATGATTATATTTTCTTGTTTATTAAGTAATCGAGGCAATATTGTAACTCGTGATGAGTTAATGACTGAACTTTGGAATAATGAAGAGTATGTTAATGAAAATGCTTTAACAGTAAATATTAGTAGATTAAGAGCTAAATTAGAAGAATTTGGCATTGAAAATGCGATTGAAACCAGAAAAGGACAAGGGTATAAATTATTATGAAATTTGGTAAATATCTTTTTGATAAATTTATAGAAATTGTATTTGTCCTTTTTGGATATATCATTATTCTTATGATGCTATTCGCTTTTAAAGTATCAAGCGAAGCTATTATTGGTATAACAATAGTATTTGCTATTATTTGTATTGCTGTCATACTTACTGGATATTTAAAAAGGATAAGATTTTATAATCATTTAATTAATAATGTAGATAAGTTAGATAAAAAATATTTGGTATTAGAAATGCTTAATAAACCATCATTTTATGATGGAGAAATACTTTATGAAGTTTTGTATGATATTAATAAATCAATGAATGAAAATGTAAAAAAATATGAAATAAGTTTAACTGATTTTAAAGAATATATAGAACTTTGGATACATGAAATAAAACTACCAATCGCTAGCTTAACATTGATGAGTCATAATCAAAAGAATAAGATTGATAAAAGATATGAAGAACAAATAAAAAGAATAGATGATTATGTAGATCAAATACTTTATTTTGTTAGAAGTGAGAATGCTGAAAAAGATTATTTAATTAAAGAAACAAACTTAAAGAAAATCATCAATACTGTAGCAATGAGAAATAAAGATGATTTACTTGAAAATAATATTAGTTTTATTGTAGAAGCACAAAATGAAATGGTACTTACCGATTCTAAGTGGCTTGAGTTTATTATTAATCAAATTGTTAGCAATAGTATTAAATACACTAGAGATGATGTGGATAGTATTATTAAATTAAAAGTAGAAGAACACTCAAAGCAAATAGATTTGCATATTTATGATAATGGAATTGGTATTCCTGCTAAAGATATAAAAAGAGTATTTGAAAAGACTTTTACAGGAGAAAACGGACGAAATAGGTCTAAATCCACTGGAATGGGACTTTATATTGTTAAGAAATTATGTGATAAGCTAGGACACAAAATTATAGTTAAATCGGTACAAAATGAATATACAGATATTGTAATATCTTTTTCTAAAAATGATTTTTATAAAATAAAGGATTAATGTTTTTAGTATTACGAAATTGTAATGTACTGTAATATTAGAATAACGACAGAATCCTTTTTTTGTCATAAAATGTAAGCATGAAAGGAGAGATTGTATGGAAAGTATTTTAAAAATTTACAATGTTGAAAAATATTATGGCAGTAGATCAAGCCTTACAAAAGCAATAGATAATATATCTTTTGAAGTTGATAAAGGTGAATTTGTTGCTATCATGGGAGCTTCTGGTTCAGGAAAAACAACCCTTTTGAATTGTATCTCAACAATAGACAGAGTAACATCAGGACACATCTTTGTTGGGGGAGAAGATATTACTAAATTAAAAGGTAATAGCCTTAATAAATTTAGAAGGGAAGAATTAGGCTTTATTTTTCAAGATTTCAATTTACTTGACACCTTGACTGCTTATGAAAATATCGCCCTAGCTTTATCTATTCAAAATGTATCGGCAAGTGAAATTGCTAGAAGAGTTGATAAAGTCGCTAAGGAACTTGACATTAAGGATGTTTTAAAGAAATATCCATATCAAATGAGTGGAGGGCAAAAACAAAGAGTTGCATCAGCTAGAGCAATTATTACAAATCCAAAACTTGTTTTAGCAGATGAACCAACAGGTGCTTTGGATTCAAAATCAGCTAAGATGTTGCTTGAAAGATTTGATTATTTGAATAAAGAACTTGAAGCAACAATTCTTATGGTAACTCATGATGCTTTTACTGCTAGTTATGCAACACGTGTAATTTTTATCAAGGATGGTAAAATTTTTAATGAATTACACAGAGGTGATGATTCACGTAAAGAATTTTTTGATAAGATTATTGATGTTGTAACACTCCTAGGTGGAGATTTAAACGATGCTCTTTAAGTTATCAATAAAAAATATTGCTAGAAGTATAAAAGATTATGCCATCTACTTTTTTACTTTGATATTAGGTGTGGCAATATTTTATATATTTAATGCGATTGAAAGTCAAACAGTTATGATGAATGTATCATCATCAACTTATGAGATTATTGATCTCATGAATAGTATGCTTTCTGGTGTAAGTGTCTTTGTGGCATTTATATTAGGATTTCTAATTATTTATGCAAACAGATTTTTGATGAAAAGAAGAAATAAAGAATTTGGTATATATCTAACTTTAGGTATGAGTAAAAGAAAAATATCTTTAATATTATTTTTTGAAACTTTAATTGTTGGTTGTATATCATTAGTAGTTGGCTTGGTACTCGGAACTGCATTATCGCAAGTGATGAGCTTACTTGTTGCGAATATGTTTGAAGCAAATATGACTGAATTTGAGTTTGTCTTTTCATCATCAGCTTGTATAAAAACACTTATATATTTTAGTGTAATGTATATCTTAGTCATGATTTTTAATACATATAATGTCAGTCGTTGTAAATTAATTGATTTATTAAATGCAAATAAAAAGTCTGAAAAAGTAAAATTAAAAAATCCGTGGTTATGTGTAATTGTATTTATTGTTTCTGTTAGTGCATTAGGTTATGCTTACTGGTGTGTAACTGGTGGAGTAACAGATATGCAAACAGCTGATAAAATATTAATTCCAATAGCTTTAGGGGCTGTATCAACATTCTTTATCTTCTGGTCTTTATCTGGATTATTACTCAAGTTATTTATGAGTATGAAGAATGTTTATTACAAAGGTTTAAATAGTTTCACCTTAAGACAATTTAGTAGCAAGATTAACACAACAGTATTTTCCATGACGATTATTTGCTTAATGTTATTCTTTACCATTTGTGTGTTATCAGGTGCTATTTCAATTAGAAATTCAATGACAAGCAATTTAAAAACTTTAGCTCCTGTTGATATACAACTTGATAAAACAATGGATATATCAGCTGATTCTGGTTATTCTCCAGAGATTATAGATGATTCTAAAATATCAGTTAGTGAAACATTAGATAGATTAGGTTTTGATACAGATAAATATTTTAAAGATGTTATAGAGTTTGATTTATATGCTAGTAATGATATTTTGATTAAAAATACTTTAGGTTCTGTTTACGATGAACTAGTTAAAGAATTTCCATATTTATATTATGATGATGCTGAAACGTTTATTAAGGAAAGTGATTATAATAAACTTGCAAAATTATATGGATTAGATCCTGTTTATGTAGATGATGATGAATATATTATTATTTCTGATGTTGACTTTTGGACTGATATTAGAAATCGAAGTTTGGAAAAAGGTACACCAATTACTATAAATGAAGTCAGTTTAACACCAAAATATAATGAATGTGTTAATGGATTTGTCTATATGTCAAGTAATCATATTAACACGGGAATATTTGTTGTACCAGATAATGTTTTAAATAATATGCCAAGAGAAAGTGAAATATTAGTTGCAAACTATAAGGCAAATACTGATGAAGAAAAACAAGAAATAGAAAATATGATTTTAGCAACTGAAAATAGTCCTTATGCTCAAAATACTGATATAGAAGCAAGTTCAAAAATATCTTTATATGAGAGTAGTATTGGACTAGGAGCAATGATTACGTTTATTGGTTTATATTTAGGTATTATTTTCTTAATAGCAAGTGCAGCAATTTTAGCACTCAAAGAATTATCAGAATCGACTGATAATAAAGAGAGATTTAAGATGTTAAGAAAAATTGGTACAGATGAAAGGATGCTTAATAAAGCACTATTTAGACAAATTGGAATATTCTTCTTATTTCCATTAGTCCTTGCGATAATACATTCTATATTTGGAATTAAGTTCTGTGTATATATTTTACAAACTTTTGGTAAAGAGGAATTAATTAAGTCTATTATTATGACAGCTGGAATTATTGTGTTTATCTATGGTGGATATTTCTTAATAACTTATTTATGTAGTAAAAATATTATAAAGGAGAGATAAAAATGTTTTTGGCTTATAATTGGAGTGCTGTTTGGCAAAGTGTCGAAGATACTTGGTTACCAATTTTAATTCCTATTGGTTTTGTAATTTTAGTTATTGTTATAGTAGCAATAGTGAAAGGTAAGGAAAAGGATTAGTATATTGCTAATCCCTCTTGCTGAATATGGGTTATTTAGAATCAATAAAAACAGCAATCATTGTATTTCCGATTATAGCTTTCTTATTTACCATTCCTTTTATACTACATCAATACCATAAATATGGTTCTATAAATAAATTTAGAGTTCTAATAATTTATTCATTTATACTCTATTTAATTACAATGTATTTTCTAGTAATACTTCCACTTACGAGCAGAGAAGAAGTGGCAAATATGACTGGTAGAACAATACAATTAATACCATTCTCATTTATTGGTGATATTGCGAGAGAAACTAATTTTAATGTATTAGATCCATCAACATATATATCTACATTATCACATCCTAGTGCTTATACAATGCTATTTAATGTTGTGATGACTATACCTTTTGGAATGTATTTAAGATATTATTACAAGTGTAGTTTAAAAAAGACTTTTATATTAACTTTACTTCTTTCTCTATTCTTTGAATTTACACAAGTAACAGGACTTTACGGCATATATCCAAGACCATATAGACTTTGTGATGTTGATGATTTGATAACAAATACATTAGGGGGAATAATTGGCTATTTTATAATGGGAATAGTAGATGATTTTCTTCCTACAAGAGATGAAATAGATGAAGAAACTATTGAAGATGGAAAAAGAGTATCAGGATTTAGAAGAATAACATTGTTTTTCTTGGATGGATTTGTATATCTTTGTTTATCTACTATATTATCATTATTCTCTGGAACATTATTTATGACACTTATATCTTTCATAATTTATTATGGAGTAATACCTTCTTTTTGGAATGGTAAAACGATTGCTAGCAATTTTTTAAATGTAAGAGTTACTTTTCCTAATATGACATTTATTAGATTGATTTTAAAAACCATATTTAATTATCTTTATTATTTTATGTTACCAGTTTGTATATTGGCAACAGGAATGATAATAGTTAATAATATAGATTTGAGTGCAGTACCTTCAATTTGGATATATTTAGGTTGCTTTATAATTATTATTCTTTTCTATTTGGTAAATATATTCTTATTACTTAAAAATGGAAGAATCTATTATGACAATGCATTTAAAATTACTTATTTGAGTACAATAGATGAAGTTAAAGAAAAAGATAGGAGGCGAAAAGATGGAAAACATTAAAGGCAAGATATTTGCTGGTATTGGTATTGTTGTTGTCATTGCAGTATTCTTTATAATTTTCTGGTTATTATTCTATCAAGAATCTACTTATTATACTAGAATTGATAACACTAAAGTGGAACAATTAAGTTCTGGTGATATGAGATATGAATACACACTAGATGCTTATAATGAAAAAGGTAATTCAAAAGAGGTAACTTTTAAAACAAGTAGGGAGTTAAAAGATGATGCTTATTTAAAACTTGATGTGATGTTAACAAGAGGAGTTAAATCTTGGGAAGAAGTACAGTATGATGAATTACCTGATAAAGTACAAGAACAATATGACGAATAAAATAAATATAAAATTAGTATGAAATCATACTAATTTTTTTGGAAACTATTTAAATAACTTTCTAAATAGCTATTGACTTTATATATATAATAAGATAAAATCTATTTAGACAAATGTCTAAATAGTGAGGTGATAATTATTGAAATTTCTGAAACTTTAAAAGCTATATCAGATCCTATTAGAAGAAATATATTAGAGATGCTGAAAAAAGGTAAAATGACAGCTGGAGATATAGCAAAGGAATTTAATATAACCAATGCGTCTGTATCCTATCATTTGTCTTATTTGAAAAGAGTAGATTTGATTAGAGAAGAAAAATATAAAAACTATATTTACTATGAACTTAATACATCGGTCTTTGAAGATATATTGGTATGGGTTTATCAATTTGTAAATAATGATAATAAGAAAGAGGAAGATAAGAATGAAAAAAATTGATTGGAAAATTTTAATCATAACAAGTTTAATCTGTATAATTCCAATAATTTTTGGAATAGTTTTATACGAAAAATTACCAGATCAAATGGCAGTACATTTTGGAATAAATAATGAGCCTAATGAATATGCACCAAAAGAATTTGCTTTGTTTGGAATTCCTATATTTATGACTTTATTACAAATAGTTTGTTGTGTTTTTAGTGATTTATTAGAACAAAAAAGGCAAAATAAAAAATATATTTCAATTTATAAATGGATAATACCAATTATTGGAATAGTGTGTTATTTAACAATGATAGCTTATGGTACGGGAATAAACTTGGATATGAGAATGATTGTTTGTATTACTTTAGGAATACTATTTACAATATTAGGAAATTATCTTCCCAAAACGATACCTAATAAATTTCAGTTAACATATATGAGGAAAGAACATTGGGAAAAAATTAAAAGACCTGTAGCATATTTCTTTGTAGTTATGGGATTATTATTTGTAATATCTACATTTTTAAATCCATTGGTATCATTTGCATTGGTAGGAGTTATTATAATATTTGCTGTAGTATTAGTTATGTATTCAATATATTTATTTCATAAAGATAGAAAAGTGAGGGGAAGAAGTAATGATTGAAATAAAAAATGTTTCTAAATCGTATATTAAAGGGAAAAAATCAGTAGATAATTTGAATCTCGAAATAAAAAACGGTGAGATATTTGGCTTTTTAGGTCCAAATGGAGCAGGAAAAACAACAACTATAAGAATGATAACGGGAATCTTAAATATTGATGAGGGAGATATTTTAATAGATGGAAAAAGTATAAAAAGCAATCCATTAGAGGCAAAGAAAAGTTTTGGATTTGTGCCAGATAGTCCAGATATGTTTTTAAAACTAAAAGGAATTGAATATTTATTATTTATGGCTGATATATATGATGTACCACAAGATAAGCGAAGAGAAAGAATAGAAGAGCTTACAAAAAAGTTTGGAATATATAATCAATTAAATAATCAAATTCAAAGTTATTCTCATGGTATGAGGCAAAAAATTGTTATATGTGGAGCTTTGCTTTCTGAACCAAAAAATTGGATATTAGATGAACCGATGACTGGCTTAGATCCAAAATCTTCTTATGATTTGAAAGAAATGATGCGTGAACACGCAAAATCTGGAAAAACAGTTTTCTTTTCTACTCACATATTAGAAGTGGCTGAAAAGTTATGTGATAGAGTAGGAATTATAAACAATGGTAAATTGGTTTTTGTAGGTACATTTGATGAAATGAAACAAAAATTCAAAGAAGAAACATCCTTGGAAAAATTATTCTTAGAAATAACAGAAAAATAATTCTTAGGAAGGTGTTTATTTATGGATAAGGTTATAAAATTAACAAAAATATTTTTAAAAAATTCCTTTTCTAATATGGATGCAAGGATGGGAATTTCATCAAAGTCAAAAAGCAAAATATTGATTTATGGAATATTATTTTTATATTTTGCAGGATTAATCATTTTTTTGAGTTATAATTTGTTAGATGGATTAATATCTATTCATCAAGAAACCATATTCGTTGGTATGATTTTATTTATGATTTTTGGATTAGCCATTTTTCAAACTTTATTTTCAAGTATTAATATACTATATTTTACAAAAGATAATGAATATATATTGCCATTACCACTTAAACCCTATCAAATAATCCTTGCTAGAACTGGGGTAATGTTGATTATTGAATATGTTATTATATTTTTACTTGGATTAATTCCTTTAGTTATGTACGGAGTATTAACAAATGCAGGAATTTTGTATTATATTACAATGATTTGCTCTGTTATATTATTACCAATATTACCAATTTTGTTAATAAGTATAATTGTTATGATTATTATGAGTTTTGCTAGATTTACCAAAAATAGAAATAGATTTCAATTAATTGCATCTATATTACTTATTGGAATTGTAATTGCTATATCGGTTGCGACTAGTGGAACAAGAGATAATTTAACTAATGAGGAAATGGCACAAGCTGTTGTTCAAGCAAATGGTATGATAGAGATAATGAAAGGATATGTACCAACAGTAGATTATATGGTAGAAGCATTAACTACAAATTCGTTATTTATAGTAGTAATTAACATTTTTAAAACTTTTATAATTACAGCAGTTGGTCTATTTTTATATTTGATTATTTCACAAAAATTATATTTTAAAGGATTGATTGGTAATTTGTTTGGAAGTAGTACAACAACTTCTAATAAGAAAATTAATCAAGAAAAATATCAAAATAGTAAATTATATAAGAGCTATATTGGTAAAGAATTTAAAACATTAGCTAGAAATCCTGTGTTTTTATTACAATGTTTATTACCAGCTGTTTTGATTCCTATATTAATGGTTTTCGTTGTTTATTCTAGTTTAAATGGAGATGGTGGAGTAGCAGAATCAACCATAAAAATGTTAGGTAATACTCCAACAAATTCATTTTTAATTATAGGTATTATATTGGGAATTATACAATTCTTCACTATGTTTATATACATATCCATAACAGCGATTTCAAGGGAAGGTGCGAATGCTATATTTATGAAATACATTCCTGTTTCATTGTATAAACAATATATATATAAAATTATCCCTAATATAATTATGAATATTGTAACAATTATTATATCATTAGGTATTGCACAATATATTTTACATCTTCCAGTATTAACTTTAGTTATTTTGTTTGTAATTGCCACAATAATGGGAATATTACAAAGTATCTTGATGATTATTGTAGATTTAAAAAGACCAAAGTTAAATTGGGATTCAGAATATGCAGTTGCTAAGCAAAATATGAATTTAGTTTTTCCTGTTTTGTTATCAATGGTTAATATAGTAATTATTGCATTAATGGTTTATTTATTAAAAAATATTAATGTATATTTAGGACTTACTATTTTAGGATGTCTATTTATTATAGCAACTTTTGTTGCAAATAAATACTTATATAATAATCAAAATGAGTTAGCAAATAAAATATCATAGAACTAATTATAATTGGTTCTTTTTTCTTTATTTAGTTATTAATGTATTATAGTAAAAAAAGATGCTTTCGTGATATAATTAATATATACGAGAGGAGTGAGCGTGTGAAAGTAAGTGGATGGAAAGTATTTCAAATTATTCAATTTATAATATTTGCTGGTGTTAGTATTTTCTTATTTGTTAGACAAGTAGATGGTAGTGGTGCTGAGAACACATTAGATGTAAAACTAATAAGTTTTGCTGTATGGTTAGGGTTTTATTTGTTTTTACTAGCATTAGAATATGGAATACGATTTTTATGTGTTATTAGAAAATAATAGGAGGAAGAGTAATGAAGAAAAAAATTATAATTGTAGTTGCAGTTATTTTAGTAGCAATAATAGGAGTTATAGGATATATGGTTATTTCAGACATGGGGCAAGAGGATAAGTTAAAAACAGAAATATCAGAAATAAGCGATCTATCTAATGCAGAAAATATTGATATAGATGAGATTAACAAAAGATTAGATAGGACTGTTACAAAAGGCGATTATGCTAAAGTAGAAAATGCTTTTAAATCATATTTAAGAGATAACTTTGATAATAGCATAGAGATTGCTGATTTAATCAATGATGAAAGAATAACAACTTTGCTTACTGCTGATAACTACAAAACTGATGGTAAAGAATTTATTGAATCAAAAAAATATATTTCTACAACAAGACAAAAGTTAGAAGAATGTAAAGAAAAATATTCTGAATATATGACAAAAGAAAAAGCTATGTCATATATTGAAGATAAAGGATTAGATAGTTATTATGTCGATTTATATGAACAAGAATTTGTTGGAGATATGGATTCTATAAAAGACACTACTGTGGAAGATTCAATAGATGACATAATAGAAATTTTAAATACATCAGAAAAAGTATTAAATCTATTATCTGAAAATCCTAATAGTTGGACTATCGAAGGAGAAAATATTGTATTTTCTAATGATAATTTAAGTAATCAATATAATGAATTAATTAATTCAATAGGCTAGTCTTATGCTAGTCTATTTTTGTATGCTAAAATATGATATAATTATCTAAACAAAAATATAGAGTTTTGTATTTGAAAGTGAGAAAAAATCATGAAAAACAAAAAAGTCAACAAACAAGAAATTAAAGATGAAACAAAAACATATATGTTAGAGGGAATGTCAATAGGAATGTGCATTGGAACATCATTAGGAGTGATTATAGGAGTGTTCGCTGATAATATCCCTATATGTATATGTTTTGGAATAAGTATAGGTTTATGTGTTGGTTTAGGAATAGGATCTTTAATTAAAAAAGATAAATAGTAATTTTTAGAGATGATTGGAGTAATGACTATGAAAAATAGAAATGTATTATTTATAGTATTAGGTATAATTGTATTGGTAGTGTTAATGATAGGAGTTTTTTATCATTTTAGAGATAGAAGA
>UMJX01007902.1_pt1 | contig 13162 bp, 13 predicted proteins | sample 1966131 | NCBI WGS metagenome assembly UMJX01 (sample SAMEA4836162, study PRJEB28245) | human gut metagenome | biome: gut microbiome; material: fecal sample | place: Denmark | collected 2008 | reverse complement strand
GGTTCCACCAACACTACTTGACATTGAACCATTTTATATTATATTTAACTTTCTTAACAAAGTTTCTATCTCTGGGTTTTGTATTCTTTCATCAAGTAGTGGTAAATTAAAGAATATATTTATATTTGCTTCGTAAGCAAGTTCTTTTATGTCTTTTGGATTTAAAGGGCTTTTTACTAGAACAACATTTTTATTTTTTAAGTCTCTTAATGCACTTGGTTTTAGTGTTATAAGTTTGTTTAATTTTATCGTTGAAGGTTCTAGTAAGTAAATTACTTTATCACATAATCCTTCTGCAACACTACTGTTATTTATATCAACAATAATTACTGGTTTATTATTATGTTCTCTTACAACATTTCCTATGTTATTGCTGGTAGCTGATATTAATGACTTATCATTGAAATATCTAAATTCTGTTTTATCTACTTCGATACAAACAACATCTTTATATTTTTCTATTACTTTTTTCATCATATATGCAAGTGTTGTTGAACCTGCTCCTTGTGTAACTGATTTAATTCCAAGTACTATTGATCCCATTTGAACTGGTTGTTGTTGTACATATTGTACAGGCCCAGCTACTGCTACTGGAACTTCTACTGTTTTAACAACTGTTTTTACTTCTGGTTCTACTATGTGATGGTATTGAGCAACGTCACGATAAGTATTTGGATTATTATATAAATACATTATTCCTTCTTGATTTGTTGTAAAATTATATATTCCAATTGAAATTAATTTAGATAGGAAAGATGGTGAGGTTACTTCATTTCCTTCTTCTAATAATAATATAAGTTTATCCATTTCAAGTGACATTGATAATTTTTGGATTGTATTTATATCTGTGTAATTTTTAAGTGCTGTTATATCTAATATCATTTTGTTATAAAATATATTTTTAAATGAAGATATTATTTCATTTACATCGAATTCTCCATCTAATCTTTTTATAACTTCGATATTTAAATTATTTAATTTATCCTTTTGTTTATTAGCAATTATTACGTTCATGCTATCACCTTTCCCATTTTTATTCTTTTACGTCTTTGAAAAAAGATCTCGTTTCTCCACTTACTGGTATTTTGATCATATCACCAATTATTGGAAAATCAAAATACATATATACTACTACTTTATAGTATGGCCCATGATAAGTAGAACTATTATTATTTTTTTTAATTATACATATATCATATGAAGATGTTGTAGCAATTAAAGATTCACCTTTTGAACTATTTACATATTTACTACAATCACCTTTTGCTGTAGCACTTGTTGTTCTATATCCTGTTTGTCCTAGGAACTGATTAATCTCATTTGTTATTACACTTTCTTTGTTACTTGTTTTATTAAAATCTCCATCATATTTCTCAATGATATCAATTATTTTTGTTTTAACTTTGAATGCTTTACTATATGAAATTGAACTAACTAAAAAAGCAGTTGTTAAAATTATAAAAGTAATTACTATATTCATAACCATTGCATTTCCAATTGCGCCTCTCATTTTAACACCTCTTTTAATTAAATTTATATATTCTATCAGTTCTTGAATATACTGGTATTTTTAATATATCACTTATTACAGGTATATCTATATACATATATGTTAAAACTCCATATGAATAGTGTTTACTATCATCGTCAAATTTATATATGCAATATCCATTTTTAAGTGTACCTGCTTTATTACTTTTTTTAGGACATGAAGTTATTCTTTTTTGATACCCATAATTATTTATAATTCTATTTATTTCAGCTTGTGAACAACTATTATCACCTTCACATATTTCAATAGCATTAGCTATTTTACTATTAACTCTAAAAGCTTTTGTATAACTTAATGTTCCCATTAATACCATAAAGGCCACTAAAATAAATATGATTATTATGTTTAACAAATATGTATAGCTAACGCTTTGATTCATATGATATCAACCTCGTATTCTATTTAATTTTAGCATATTTTATATTTAAAGTAAATGAGTATTTAAAATTATATATTATTAAATGTAAAGAAAAAAGTCATATATATGACTTTAAATAATTATTTACAATTATCATTAAAACCTTTCACAGTTCCAGCCACAGTTGCGCCCACACAATTAGCACCGTCTACATGTCCACCTAATTCTTGGCAACAAGATCTATCTTTCATATTATCTAATAATCTTGGTATTATAAGTGCACCAGCTGCTGCAACCAACCCAATTAAAACGATAGTGATTACAGTCATATTTGCTTCTCCTGCTGATTCTTTCATCCTATCACCACCTTCCGTTACTCTAAGTAAATTATAACATACACATAATTTCATTTCAATAGAAATACACCCATTTTACACTTTTTTGTGTAAAAGTAAACATTATTATTATTTGTAACAATATTTAATTAATTCATAAATATTGTTTTTTACATAAATTATTGTATAATAAATCTAATTTGGGAGGTGCATAATGAAACTATTAGTTAGTGATTATGATGGTACATTAAAACCTGATATAAAGAATTTAATGGTAAATATTGAGGCAATTAATGAATTTAGAAAAAAAGGAAATCATTTCTCAATTGCTACTGGAAGAGATTATTATTCTATAAAAAAAGAAATTGATAAATATAATATAAAATATGATTATTTAATAACTAATGACGGTGCTTTAACACTAGATAGTAATGATAATGTATTAAGTGCTGAAATAATTGAAGAAGAAATAATTAAAGAATTACGTAAAATATTAAATGATAAATATAAAAATTTTAATGAATTTAAAATACCAAATACTGATACAATTATTGAATTACAATTAATAACTAATTTATTTGATTCTCTAGATGAAATTAAAAGTTTAGTTAGTAATGATTCCTCAATGAAAATAAGTAAATTATATAAATTATTTTTAAAATTTATTTTTATAAAAAAATATTGTAATAAAAGTACTGCAATAAAAAAAATCGAAAATAATTATAGTGAAATTATTACTGTTGGTGATAATCTTAATGATTTAGAAATGCTTAGAGATTATAATGGATATAAGATGTTATACAGTTATCCTATTATGTATACTAAAAATATAAAAACTACTACTAATGTACATTCTTTAATAAAAAAATTATAACTACAAATTATAGTTTTTTTTATTTAATATTTATAAAAAAAGATTTTACACATATAAGCGAAAATCTTCTATCTAAAATATTACATACCTACTGTCATCATACTCATTAAAGAAAGTAATAATAACGCTATTATACCTGCTCCTGTACCCATTAACATTGTCATTGTTTTCTTTTCCATAGTTTCTAGACGATTTTTATATTTTTCTTCACGTGCTTTATTTTGAAGTGAAGAAATAGTTCTAGAAAACATTAATAATTGTTCTTGTTTATTTTCCTGTGAACCTAAACTTAAACGATATAATAAACGCATCATTCTCATTGAATCCCTAACTGGATAATCTTTTGCAAAATCCATATATGGATCAACACTAGAATCACCAGCTTCGATTTTAGAAACTAGTTTCTCAAGTCCTGATTTAAATATATCAGGTGCTACTGCTATACTCTTTCTAAGAGCAACTGGTACAGTATAATGTTGAATTAAAATTTCCAAACTCTTTAAATAATATGGAAGCATTAAGTCAATTTTATATAAATGTTTTTTATAAAATCCTTTCAATTGATTATATTGAATTTTATAAACAAAGAATGCACCAATGAATGCTACTATTATAAATAATATATTCATTTTAGGTAAAAATACAATTATTAAAGCTACAAGTATGAATAATGCACTCATTATTCTTTCATTGAATTTTTTCTTTAAATCATATTTATTTCCATATCTTACGCTTAATAAAAAATCATAATCATCTTCCATTAAAAATTTAAAATATGGTTCTACTTCACTTATAAATTTTTTACCATCTAAGAATCTATTTACCATCAAAATGGCGATTAATATTACTCCAATTAATATAAATAAAAATCCCATTATTCAGCACCTACATTCTCATTATAGTATTTTTCACCATTTAATATAAAGTAAGTATTAACAAGTATTATTGCATGTAACAAAATATTTGTTGTTATATCACTTAACATTGATATATATGTATCTATTCCAAGTAAGAATTGAACTAGCATAACCATTAAATATAACATTATACCAAATTGTAAAAATTTCTTATGAAAGTTTGCTCTATCAATTCTATCTCTATAAACACCTTCAACAAGCATATCTATGTCAAGTGACATATTTTCAAGTGATTGTCCAGCATCTTTTGAACCTTCATTAGTAATTTGTAAGAACAATTGATGCATATTTTTTATTACATAATAATCATATTTATTATTTAAATATTCAATTGATTGTTCAATTGTACCGTTTTCATAAGCCATATCTATCATTACTTTTACATCGCTTTTAAAAGGATCTTCTAGTACTCCTGAACTGTAAACACCCTCTATTGCTTTTACGAAGCTTTGAGTGGTTGCAAATTCCATTATTGTATTTGTACAATACACTTGAACTTGTTCAAATATAAATTCACTATATACTCTTTTACATCTTAAATAAGTTAAATAAGGTACTACCATTATTGAAGCTATCGCATAGATTATTGAAATAATTATATTATAAAAATATAAATAAGTAAGAATTCCTGCCGCAGCTGCAAATACTGTTATTTGTAAAGTATATTGTTTAACTGTATATTCTTGACCTAGTTCTTTAACTTTTTGTCTAACTTCTTTAAATGAGTATGGCGCATATTTGTTATATACACTACCTACCTGTTTTGCGAAAAATTTATATACATTTTCGCCAGACTTTTTTCTATAGGTTACAATAAAAACTGCTATTACACCTACTAGAATAAATATTATTTTTTCCATTATTTAACCTCCTTTTAGAATAAAATTTCTATATTTTCTTCATTTGAATTTTGAGATATTGGAACGTTTAAATTTGGTTGAATAGGAGTTTTACTAGCGTCCATATTATTGTTTTGAACAGCACTTTCAACACTACCATCTTTAAATGGTGATGGTGGACAAATGCAATAAGGATCTAATATTACACCTTGTGCTGATAAATAATCCAACAAATATTTTGTAGGGTTATTTTTTGTTACTTTTCCATCTACACCTTTTAAATAAATATTATTGAATTTTGCATTGTTGTTTTCATCAACATAAAACTCTGTTACTCCAGCAATTTCACGAACGAATCTCTTACTTACTTTATCTTGGTAACCTCTTATATATACACCTATTTGTACATATCTATAAATTGATTTTAAAAATTGTTCAATATCTTGATTTGTTTCTAGCAAGCTATACATACGGTTTGGAATTGATTCTGCTTTATCAGCATGTATTGTTGATAAAATATAGTGTCCTGATGATATTGAGTTACGTATTGCCATTACTGCTTCTGCACTTCTGACTTCGGAAAGTAATATCCATTTAGGGTTTTGTCTCATACAAGTTACTAAAACATCAGAATATGAAGCAATATTGTTTGTTTTCATTGCAACAATATCTCTAGTTGGAAATATACGATCTAGATGAAGTTCTAGTGTATCTTCAACTGTTATAATTTTTTCATTTTCTTTTATTTTTGAACCTAAATATTTTACAAATTCGGTTTTACCACTACCAGTTTCACCACAAACTATTATATTTGCATGACCTTCAACACATTTCACTAAAAAATCATGTATTTCAATTGAAATGTATTTATCTTGTATTATTTTATCTTTTTCCAAACGAATTTTGGCAGGTGTTTTACGTATAACGCATGCGATTCCATTTTTTGCAATCGAATCATGTACAAAGTTTAAACGAAGTTCAGCACCCTCAGCATCTAGGAAGGGGTGAGCGGCATTAAACGCTTTCCCCATTACATTCGCACATTGGAATGCTAATTTTTCCATTAACGCATTATTTATCTGAGGTCTATCTACCCTAAATATTCCTTTTGATAATGTTTTTATCCAAACTTGTCCACCATTACTATATGAAATATCTGTAACGTCATCGTCATTTAGATATTCTGTAATAGGGCCAAAATCAATTTGGGAAAACATATTGTTATCCATTTTGTTCCTCTGTGTTATTATCTGTATTTGTATTATTTTCAGTTTGTTGTAATTGTGAATCAGATAGCATTACAGTTTTCTCATTGATATAATTCTTTAATTCTTCTGAGCTTACTTGAATTTGTCCTTCAGTTCCTACCCATGCACCATGTGGAACAGGGAAAACTTCTACTTCTGTTAAATATTTTGCTTTTAATAATAATATATTTACGTCATATTTTACACCAAATATTATATATGCAGGTGTTCTATTTTCAGCACTGTTTTCAAAAACGTGTTGTCCTGATGCATCTTTTACAGCTAAAACTTTTACGTTTTCTAAGAATTTTCCTACCATGATTTCGCCTTTATCATTAGTTGCTTTCATATATAAGTCTATTTGATTTCCTGGAAAAATTGAGTTTCCATAAGTCGTTTCCATATTAACAGCAAATTGATATGGAATATCTCCTTCTTCTACATCAACGAAAGCTGAATCTGGCATTTGTTCTTTTGTTGTAAGTACGTCTGTATAAAACATACTTCCTTCTGGTATAACTGTATTATAATTTGAATATAATTTTGTTATTTCGTCAGTATTTAACATTACGTTTGAAGATAAAGTATCTCCTGGAACTTCTATATACTTAATCATTTCTGTTGTTATTTTTGTTCTTGGTTGAATAGTTGTATTAGCAACTGGAACTCTTGTTGGTTTTACTTGTTTGTTTATTTGATATGTGTAACCAAAGTATAGGATTGCAACTATAGCAATAACGCCTAATATGGTTACTGTGTTTTTGTTTGTAAAAAATTTTTTTAAATTTCTCATAAAATTATTCATATTATTCTCTCCTTTTTATTACTTATTTTCATCCATTTCTAATATTGCGTCTAACCTATTTGTTATGTCAAATTCTACATTCTGATTAGAAACAACGCCACCTTGTTTTGATTTTACTTCTAGACTTACTTTTGGTGGTGTTTCTACTATGTCATAAAAATTTATTTCATAGGTATTTGATAATTGAGCATTTTCAGCAAATCTTCTAATAAAATTTTCAACGAATTTTTCTCTGTTAATTTTTACTGTACCTGTTGCTCTATATTCAGCAAGATCGAAAGCATCTAACATCGCATTTTCTGTTGTTTCTTTTATTAATGTATAATTATGCTCATCAGTATTTGTTACATTTTGGAAGAAATATATAAAACCTATCAGTATTACACCAACAGATATTATAAATACCCCCCAGAAAGATTCTCTCACTATTTAACACCTACTTTCTGTTTTCATAGACAACGCAACTATCAAATGCAGAGGATGTCATATTATCTTTATTATAACACAATGATTTATTAATGTTTACTATTTTTTCAAAATTATTTCTTAAAAATGTACTATAACAAGAATTTCCAGTATCATCACACTGTAATGTTGATACATTTCCATAATCATTATTTTTATTATATTTTCTTATTTCTTTAATTATTGAAGGTGTTAATGTTACTGAATATAATGGTGTTTTATTATACACATCTTGTCTTGAGGTTATGTATTTACCCACTAATTCACTTGTCCAATTTTTTCCTGGAGTTCTTCCTTCACCAGTCATACCAGGAAATGGGTTTGATAAATCGATTGGTCTAAATACTAAATCATATATTTTATCTTCATCTGTAACATTTACATTCACTGGACATTTATAGGTGTTATTTCCATAAAAACTATTTGTGTTATAAAAAGTTATTTTTTTATTATTAATTGTTTTATTAACAGTGTTTTGCTCTCCTAACTGTTTTAAATAATTACTTAATGTATTAGAGCTTAAATCAAGTGTTATATTTACTTCATTTTCTCCAATTATTAATTTATTAAATGGTACTTCAAAGTTAATATCTCTTTTATTTATAGAATACTCATTTGTACTAATTGGTTTTGTTATACTGTTTCCAGAACCTTTTCCACTTTCTTTATCTACCCATTTATTTAAATATTTAGATTCATAATTATATCCATAACGTATTGTTTTAGTTACTTTATAATAGTTATCATTGTAATCTGTTTTATCTTCTGTATTTGATTCGTATAAAGTATTAATTGTAGTATTTTTATATGTATAATTACTTCCTAAAAAGCTATATTTTATATCTGGCATTTTGTTTTCATTTAATAATTTTATGATTGTATTTCTTTCTTCTTCTGTTTTAGAAAAGCACTGCCATACAGCAAGAACTGATGGTTTTGAGGTTACACCTACAAATTGACCTAATTTTACACTATTTAATTTATTTAAAACATTTGACATTGTTGTAGACATTTTTATTGTACAGTATGAGTTAGTACCTGGATATTGATATTTAGTATTATTGTATATGCAATTATCGTCTGATATTTCGTCTGACACTTTAGCTGAATTTCTCGCGAATACTATACCATCCATCTGAATTTCACTATTATTTAAACATGCTTTTTGTAGGCTTGTACAAATATAATAGTTTGATGAATCACTTGGTGGACTGTCTGGATCTGGTATATCTATGTTTAAATCTCCAACATAGTATATAAGCATTCCGTATGCATTATTAGAAGCTTGCATAGTGTTTGCTGTTTCTTGTGTCCATTCTGTAATAACCTTTCTTGAAGCAGAGTTTAAATTTTTCTTAAAGTCTTTAGTTTTGATATATTCAAGTTCTTTTGATGAATATATATCTAAGCCTTTACCCATTAATTCTAATGTACCACCATAATGTATATTATATAGATATGTGCCTTTTTCTTTTAGTGTATATAAGTATTTTATTATTTCTGATGATGTTCCTGTTACATATTTTGAACCATCATATATTTGAAAAACTGGTTCTATAATTAAGAAAAGATTTTTATTTTTTATAGCATTTGTTACTTCACTTTCTGATATATTTAAATCATTTTTGAAAAATTCTAACATTTCTTTATTAGTTTTTGTTTCTAATGTTGATTTTATTTTTGAAGCAACATCACCATTTGTATATGTATCTGTTGTACTAAGATCAAAGAATGATGCAATTTCTTTCTTTAATTTTAATGAAGTTGTAGTTCTATCATCATTTGTTTTATATCCAGTATAATATTTATCTGAACTTAATTTCTTTGTATAATAATCAACTGAATATGAGTTTTTGTATTTTTCACCTTTTTTATCAACAGCAGTAACTCTTATCGTAGGTGATTCATCAAAGTTTATTATTAATCCTTTATCTTTGTTTGCTGTTGTTGCACCATTTACATTCGAATCTGAGCCACCAATAACACCTGAATCATAAGCTAAAGCTGAAAAAGATGGTGTAATGTTTATTAAAAGAATTAATAAAATTAATAGTAATTTCCTTTTTATATTAATCACTTCCAATCCATTTTTATTTTTTTATGTATTAAAATCAAAGCTATTTTTCTTATTTATAACAATTATAAGCGTTAAAGAGATAACTATAATTCCACCAAACAAGATATAGTAATATTTAACAAATAATTCTGTTATTATGCTTGGTTTTGTACTTTTTTGGTCATCTTCTGATGTTTTTGTATCTGTGCCTTTTTTTTCTTCTAATGCTTTTTTAAATTGTTCATAAGTAATAGAACTTGTATTAGTCCATTTTTGACATACTGTTTTTGTTTCATTTCCTTTACATAATTCATCTGAAGAATATGAATTATAATATGGAATAGTATAATATTTTTTTAACATTAATTCGTTTTTACAATTTTGTAATTTTGAAACGATATTAACATAATAAGTACCACTAAAGTTTAGATTATCTATTTTCACATCAGAAAATTCTTCATTTGATGAATATTCTTTATTAGTAACATCTATTAACTTTAAATCTTTATGAACATTATGAAATGTAGCAGAAAAAGAAATATAACCATTCTTCTCTGTATAATCATAAGTTATTGATATTTTAGAAGCTAATGATTTTAATCTTATTACTTCATCAGTACTACATTCAGCTTTTACAATTAATGGAGCAAATAATAAAACAAACATAAATATTATTTTTTTCATTATAGATATCATTCCTTTCGTAGTATACTCTTGTATTATTCTTTATTATTATAGCCTATTTTATATTTAAAAAAAAGTTGTTTAACAAAAAAAAGGCAATTTTTACACAAATTTACCTTTTATTGTCTTTTACTATAATCTGCACATGAATTAAAACTTTTTTCACTTTGATCATTCGTATTAGCACATACAGACTTATTAGTGTTTAAATATGTTCTTATGAAACTACTATAACAAGCTGTTCCTGTTTTTGAACCAACACATTTTAAATTAAAATCATCATATTTATGGTTTTTATTATATTTTCTTATATTTTTTATTTGACTAGAAGTTAATGTTACTGAGTATAATGGTTTTTTTGTATATGCATCTTTTCTAGAACTTATATAACGACCTATTTTCTCACTAGTCCATACTTTACTATTAGGTGTTCTACCTTTTCCATTTGATCCTGGAAATGGATCAGATAAACTTATCGGTCTAAATACTAATTCATAATCTTTTACTTCTATGTCAAAATTACAAGCTTCACCAATTGTTGAATTTGACGTTTTATTATCAAAAATAATTTTTGTGTAATCTTCAGTATTAATAAAATTTGTCTTTATATTTGCACCAGTAATTTTGTTACATTCTTTCTCAGAAATATTAAATATTACAGAAAAAGTACAAGTTCCATTTTTTGAACTTTGTGTAGTAGTCGCCGATGAGCCTGTATATTTGATATTATAAGCTTTTAAATTATTTTTATTAGATTTATTTAGAATATTTGTATAAGCATTTGTACAAGTCGTTGCACTTACAGATTTCTTTGAATATGAGATTTTACAATAATTTGATGTAGATGCATTCTTTGAAAAACTCTTACTATATGTTTTAGAATCAGTAATTTTTGATAGCAAATCATCATTTGGAATATTTAAATTAATTGTATTAGTATATGTATTACTTGGTGTTTCAGTTGGTATTCCTATATTTATATTTGAAGTAAGTGTTTTATAAGTATTATTTTTATAATTTGAAGCATCTTTGAATCCTTTTGCATTAAGTATATTAACATACTTAAAGTTTGAATTACCATTGTTTTTATTTAACGATTCTGCCTTATATGTAATTTTTGCTGAAAAACTATTATATCCTTTTCCATAAATAGTTTTTTGATTTTTTTTAATTGAATTTACCGTTTTTGATGAAATTTTAAAATCGGAAAATACATATTTTATATTTTTTAACATTTCTAAATTCAAATCAACTGTAATTGATGAATTTTCAGTTTTGAGTTTTTCTCTATAATTACTCAACGAATCATAATTATCAGAATAACACAGTATAGTTTTTGTTATGTATGGAGTTGAAGTTATTGGAATAAATCTTCCACTATAAGTTTGTTTAGGTAAATTATTAACGAAATTACTAAAATTAGTTTCTAATTTATTATAGCAATAAACATCTTGTGTTCCATTTAATAAATATTTTTGATTATATAATATATATTCTACTCTTCCAGCATTCGTTATTGCTTTATTATTCAAAGTAGCTTTAGAATTATTCAATAAAAAATTATATATTGTACTATCGACTTTTGTTTTATTATTGATGTCGCTATTATTTTTAGAACACATATTAATAGAAACATTAGGAGTAAATTTATATGTTGTTACTTTTCCTTGTTTTGGGGTAAAATCTAATGATGCCACGCATTTTTTTGCTACTGTATTATATATTTCACCCGATTTACAACAAGCCTCACCTGTCCAACTTTTATTTTGAGCATTGGCATCTCTTGCCGAAGTACATTCAGGTTCAGTATCAAATCCATATATTTCTAATATTCTTAAATTATAGCCTTTTAATGGCTCATTAAACTCAGATAAATAAGGGATTCCTTCTGCACTTTTAATTTGAGTTTTATTATTATTGCTAATTTTAAATTTTCACTTAGTAAGATTGGATACATCTAAATTATTAACGTAAATTCCTTGTCCAAAAATATGAGGGGCAAATAAATTTGAAACTGAGCTTTTCTCTAAACGCATACCATTTTTATTATATGTTATTGTATATGCCTTATAAATTGTATTAGGTATCTTAAGTCCATTATCAATCTTATATATTAAATAACCAATTTCAGCACCAGACCCTCTGATATAGGTGGTTTCTGGTTCAAATATTTGTTTTCCCTTTGTACATTCATTTATTGCCGTTCCATTATTACCGTTGTTTGCATTGCACCACTGTTCAATAGCAGCTCCAACCGTTGTTCCATCTTCTAACACATAATTATAATCATTTCCGTAAGTATATCCTTTCATGTGGTAGTCAATAGCTATCGTAAATACTTTTTCGATGCTTATAAACAATCCATCCTTTTTATTTATTTTAGATATGTCTATTCCTGCATTTTTCAACAATTCTTTGGTAAATTTTGTTAACTCGCCATTATTCAAAAGATGTGATTTCCAATTATCATAATCTCCATCTTTAAAAGCGTTCGCTATTATAGGATTATATCCTTGATTTATTTTATTCTTATTTGCTTCACTAAAAGTACCATTAAATTCTAATTTTGGAGTCGTATAGTATGTACTTATTTTATGATTACATTCTACTGCTAAATCATAATCTTTTACTTCACCAACACGAGTTCCATCTGCTTTATAAAAGGTAACCCTGTAAGATTTACAGTAATCATTTACCCAACGAGCTGATTCATCTGGAGTATACTGCGCAGTTACTCTTTGACCACCAACAGTTGTCCTAACTAAATATTCAGCTGCACTAACTTTATCTATTATAAAAAAGCTTGATATTAAAAATAGTGCAAAAAAGGATATTTTTTTCTTAATATTCATTTTTTACACCTCCTTTATTTTTATATTACTATATAAAATATATATCACATTTGATTTATTATATCAATATGTAATAACTTAATTTTATATTTTATTTGCTACATTATTGACATTAAAAAAAAACAATGTTATATTCACAATTAAAGGGGTTAACTTTTTATAGAAAGAGGTTAATTAT
>UMJX01051348.1_pt1 | contig 13447 bp, 16 predicted proteins | sample 1966131 | NCBI WGS metagenome assembly UMJX01 (sample SAMEA4836162, study PRJEB28245) | human gut metagenome | biome: gut microbiome; material: fecal sample | place: Denmark | collected 2008 | reverse complement strand
CTAGATAAATCGTAACTGAACAGTGTTACCGTGAAAAAGGCGGTAAGAGTAGTTTGCACTTTAGGTTAAATTAAATAATCATCCTTGTTTTAATTATTAATTTATGAGTTAAATCGCATTAATAGGAATTTAATCTTGATAAATCAAAACAAATGAAGAGCTATAGACCAAACTAAAAACACTATACACAAAATTATTATTTCACTTCTGTATCCCCACCATATATCTTCTGATGAATCTCTATTATATGTAATAGCTGTATATATTACTATAAGTAACGTATCAATAATCATCAATAAAGATACAGTGACTTTTAAAAATACATTGAAATAATCTAATAAAAAACCAGATAGAAAAAGCAGGACAATTCCACATATTAACAAAATTAGAAGTATCTTATTCTTTTTATTTAAGCTCTTCTTGTGTAGCTTGCCCAACTTTCACTTCCCCTTTTCGTGAATTTCTGCACAACTTTTTTTATTATATGACCAATGCCTTTAGATGCTAATGGAACAAGAAAATTAAGCACGGGATTTTTAAGAGATTTAAGTAATTTAGGAATCTTAGCGTGTTTTGCAACCCGAATAAATTTCGCCCAACTTGATAATACTCCGTTTATTGCCCCTATCGCCGCCGCAGTGGCTACTTCTACACCAAACCAAAACCAACTCCATCCATGAAGCCCAAGTTTCCACTCAAGAAAATAAACAGCGGCAGAAACAAGTGCTCCAAATATAGCACCAATTATTGCACCCTGACCATTGGTATCCATAAACATTATTGGATTATTATTACAATATGCAAATATGTTGCTACCTAATAATTCTGTAGAAGTGATATGAAGATTGTTTATATCATCCGCATTTAAGAATTTGCCTGTAAACGGGTCATAATAGCGGGACTGGAGGTAGTACAAGCCAGATTCAGTATCATACACATAGCTTCTGATCTGAATGGGTTAAGCTCTCTTAATATTGGCTCGCCTGATTCACTCTTGATATTGCCCCAAGCGTCATATGCATAGCTTGCACATACTGTGCCTGACTGATTTATGATTTTTACAACATCACCCTGCAAGTTCTTTACATAGTAATACATTGTGTCGCCGTATTTGAATGAGGTGACATTTTCATCGAAATCATAGTAGAACAGAAGAGTGTTGTTGCCTTTGGTAAGTCCTATTAGATTTTTATCACTATCGTAATAATAATAGGTAGTTCCGCTGTTATCAGTCTTTTGGGTACGCATGCCGTTGCTGTCATACTTATAGCTTACACTATTATCAGCAGTTTGTAAAGAGGAACGTTGACGTCCGTGCTCCCAAGTTATTGTCATATCATCACGATAGGAGAGCGGATTACCCGATTCATCATAAGTGATTGTATCGCCGTTGATTTTAGTTACTTTATCTTTCCATTCTGTATCGGTGTATTCATATACATTGCCTGTTGGTGAGCCTGAAGGATAACCATAGGTCGGTTCTAAATATTGCTGATTTTTTGCTTGAAGATTTCCAGCGGAATCATATGAGTAGTTTATATAAAATTTGTTTATATAATCATATTCTTCTCTGAGTTGATTGAGAATGTCATAGGTGTACTTATGAGCAAGAGTTCCATTTTCATATATCTGTGTGATATTTCCGTTATCCTTCGCTTCTGACGCATCTCTCTTTCAAACTTCCTGAGTTCGGGTGTGTCGGTAAAATACATTAAAAATCATTCCTTTCAATTTTTTGTAAATAAAAAAAGGCAACCGTTCTAATCAAAAAATTAAAAACGATCGCCAAATAAAAAGAGCCGAAATTATATTCCTATAACTTCAACTCTATATAACAGTATTAAGTTTTATAGCCTGTGTACGAGAGTTCATCTTTGTAAACACCAAAAAATCGGCTTAAAATATCTATAAAAAATGACATTGGAAAATCAATATCAGGACACCAAAAAAGCCCGATAAAATCGGGCTTTTTGGGGATAAATATCTTTTTTGAACATTTAAGATGGCAGGGGCAGAAGGACTTGAACCCTCGGCACGCGGTTTTGGAGCGGCTGTTGAAGTCTCCAAAAAGTTGATTGCAATGCCATTTTTAAGTCGTTTTTGCACTCTTGCCAGAACACTAAAATCATTTTGATGCTTTATTGATGCTATTGGAAAATTACCACTTGAATAATTGATTATGGATACATGACGTATAACATAATGGGGATTCCGTGAAAAGCAAGTTATTGCTCAAAATTTGCTATGCAGTAAACAAAGAGTACATAGTTAAATTTCTTCGGTTTTTTATCCTCAATATACTCATGCGGTGTTGGCTTGTAATCTCCGGTATAATTCTTTTGTATTGATATTTACATTAACAGACTCTTCAATAGGCTCAATATATTATATAGATTCGAGCAGTATTTTTCAAGATACTAAAATCCCAAATATTTACCGGTCGCAACTTGCTATTGCAATTTGCGGAAATATTTTATATACAATCTATATCATTTTTGAAATAAAAAATCAATATTTGGGGCACAAGGTGTAATTTTATGTCACAAAATGCAATATATTAAAAAGTTCCATGTGAAAACAGCGACAAAAATAAATTTTTGTTTATTTTTCTGCACATTAGTGATATAATATAAAATATAATATACATATTTAGGCTTGCATTATATGAGGAGGGAAAAATGAAAATAGCCATTTGTGATGACAACGAAGATTTATTAAAGAATATGCACTTTATACTTCAGAATATATTTAAACAATACACATCATATTTTGAAATATTCAGCTTCAGTTCGGGTAATTTGTTATTAAAATCTCATAAGGAGAGTAATTTTGATGTGATTTTTTTAGATATCGATATGCCGGAAATAAATGGATTTGATGTCGCCAAAAACATACGAATGGGATATTCGGGATGTCGTATAATATTTATCACATCGCATTCTGAATTGGTCTACGACAGCTTTGATTTTCAACCCTTTGATTTTATCAGAAAAGATCAACCGGAAACTTTAGATAAAAGTTTTGCGAATGTTGTAAGAAAATTAATGCGTCATATGAAACAAAATGAAATTATGATTTTAGAGGATGAATTTTCTAAAAAATACCCTATCCCTATTAGAAATATTATATATTTGGAAAGTAATAAACACTATATTAATTATTATGTATTAAATGAAAATAAGTCTTTTAAAGATAGATGTACTATTAAAGAATGTGAAAATAGATTTGAAATATATGACTTTATACGAATACATAAAAGTTATATTATCAATCCGGTATATATTGATTTTATAGACAACCGCAAAGATGAAATTATATTAAAACACATAAACCTGAAATTACCAATGAGCAGGAATTATAAGAAAATAGTTAATGAAAAATATACTTTGTATTTGAGGAATACAATATGATCGATACTCTGTGGCAGTTACTTGAAGTCGTAGTAAATTTTTATCAAGGAATTATTATCTCTGATTATGTATATTCAATCCTTGGTGACAGAAAAAAACGCTCCTTCTTCAAAAGCGGCGGGATTGTGTGCGCTTTTATATTGACAATCACAATAAGCATAATTAACTATTTCATTAATTTTGAAGGAGTATATCTGTGCGTATATATAGGAATAGTATTTGTATACTCACTTATTTGTCTGGATGGAAAAATACTAAAAAAATTATTCGTTTCGTCTTTTTCCGTAATATTTATTAGTATTATTACATCTTTAGTTGCTAATTTTTTTGCACTTTTATTTAATAAGTCGGTTAATAATATTTTTTTACATCAAAGCTTGGAACGTTTTATTAGCATTGTCGTATGTCAGTTAATCATTTTATATGTATATAAGCTTACATTAGGAATTTTCAAAAAAGAAAACAAGAATGATTTAAGCAGCAGAGAGTGGATACTCATATTGTCGGTTCTTTTTATAAGCGTAGTAATAGCAGGATTTCTTACTTTAACATCTACACAAAATGTTCCGAGTAACACAAGGCTTGTAATAGTAATTTGTATAGCAGGGATCGTACTTATTAATATTGTTACAGTATACCTTGTTATTGATTTAAGTAAAAAGAACTCTGTTATAAAAGAAAATGAAATGCTTCGTATGCAGCAAGTATATCAATCAAATTATATTGAAAATGCAAAAGCTCAATATGAAATCATCAGAAAAATGCGGCATGATATAAAAAATAATTATATTGTTATCGGTTCGCTGATTAAGAGCGGAAATATTGACAAGGCAACAAAATATATAAATGATAATATACATAACTTTACTTTGTTTGCAAACGTTATTAATACAAATAATGATGTTGTAAATGCCGTTATTAACTATAAATCGGCAATCGCACAGGAACTTGAAATAGAGGTTTCAATAATCACTGTATTGGATTTTGATGGCATAAGCGATATAGATTTATGCAGTCTTATCAGCAATTTATTTGATAATGCCATTGAAGCTTGTAAAAAAATGAACAGCAACAAACATATAGATTTCTCAATCAAAAAAGATGAATCAGTTTATTATTTTAGTATGAAAAACACGATTGGACATTCCGTGTTAGAAGGGAATCCTGAACTAAATACAACGAAGAAAGACAAAATTATCCACGGCTTCGGTACAAAGATAATAAATGATATTGCTAAAAAATATAATGGAGCATTCGATTATTATGAAGAAAACGGTTACTTTATCTGTAGCATTATATTGAAAAACAAATAAGTTATTTACAAATAGTCGGTTTGACTAAAATTTTCAGAGCATATTTGACTTCCGTTTCTGTTTTACCGCCAATTCCAATTTAACGGACTTTTTCAAGTATGCTCTGCTTTTTATATTTTCAGGCTCTATTTATTTCTTCAATATTTATATAGAGCTCTAATTCCATACTTACTCTTTTATACTAATATCCCACAGGAAAGCGGAAAAATTTTGCTTTTCTGTGGGATATTAATATTACATCTTTTGCCTAAATATAACACGTTATGCCAAATAAGTAGACACAAAATTTTTTATATTGTATAGTTAAATAAATTAATGATGGATGTGAATTTTTTGTTAGAAATAACCGCAAAGAAAATTGCGGAATATTTAGTCAAATCCAGACGGAAATTTTAATATTGAAACTATTAACTCTTATGGAAATTCCGCTGAATATGAGTAAACTATAGTTTGGAGCTTATTATGATTATCAAAAATTCTAAAAGCAAAAAAGCAATGTTACTTCTGCTTGTAATTGTTTTAGTTGCTACAATAATAATATTTATTTTATTTGCAAAATATTATAATGATACTCAGGTACCTGAATTAATTGATTCACCAACTGAAATTTCAGTAGGATCAGTTGAAGATATTGAAAATCTGACAATAGATGATGTTAATGATATTGGTGGTTATATTACAACTTACCAATCGAAAGCGGAAATACCAAAGGAAATTAAAGGAAGATTTACATCACAGAAAATCCTCGATCAAGAAGACGCAGCAACCGCATTGCTAAGCTTAAGAAATTTGTTTGGTATAACCGAATACAGTTTTTATTGTGAAGATATTAATGAAGGAGATGAAATTAGTATATTATTGCATCAACTTCATAATGGAATACCTGTAGACGGAGGATATTTTCGCATAGTTACTTCAAAAAATGGGCAAGCAGTTTCAGTAAAAGGAACATTTATTGAGGTAAGCGATGTTGAAACAAATCCGAAGATATCGTATGAAGACGGCAAAAAATCAATAGATTTGGAATCCAACACACATATAAAATCTGCACAATTGGTAATTTGTGCTATGAACGATATAACTCCTGTTTTATGCTGGAAATATGAAACTAAAGCTCAAGATCCTATTGACAGTAAACTTATTTATGTTAATGCTATTAATGGTAATATAGAAATGGAAATTCCGACTGCAATCAGCTGAAAAATTAAGACAATACCCCGCAATTATAATGTGCGAATTGTGAATTCAGATTTTCCAAAAATTGTTATCAAGACTCTTTATGAAGTTACCTAAAGTCCAATATTGCTGATATATTTTCAGATAAGGAAAACTTCAAATGTGAATGGTATGAAGATTGTGTAACAATAACATTCATTAATAATCAAGGAGAAATAGGATCATCATTCAGATTATACCGGACGGAAATTGCAATAGGAAGATGCAATTTTTTATCCGGAAAATGTATGGTAATTCATCACAATGGAATAAGGTTAACGAACCAATATATAATGATTATTTTTCTGGATTAGGTATATGTGTTGATGGATTATACGGTAACAGAATAGAAGTTACATCATATGAATTTGATGGTGTAAACTATAAATATACCTTACATTTTACAATGTATGATATATTTGGTCTGGATAGCAGTGATATTACAGACAATTATATAAGCTTTGCCCCCCTTTGGCATACTTGCTGGTTTTAGAGCATGGTACATTTTGCAGCATTATGATGAATATGCTGGGAAATATCAGCCTTTTATTTCATATATGGAGTTTGATAAAACATTCGAAGGAACAATTATATGGAAAAAAGAGCGCATATTATATCTATGGAAGGAACAATTATATGAAAAAAAGAGCGCATATTATATCTATAGTGTGTATTTTTGTTTTATGCATATTGTTGATAGTTTGGTATATTTCCACCTGTGTGGGACCGATTATTTCGTATGATCCTGATAAATTGCTGAACTATGAGGATGAATATACTCAAATCGCTGAGTTATGTTATCAAGATTACTTACAACTGAGTGAGAACGATAATATAGAATATTCAGTATACCTATTTAATCTGGATAAAAAGAGACTTACATCTTACAATCCTGAAAAACATACCATTTCACTTACTGATGAGAAATATCAAGCCTTAAAAACAATATATGATAATTACCGTCTGGATAAACATGACTTGGATTTTATTGGAGCATGTGATAATTTTGTATCGTTTGGTATAGCCAATGGCAGAGCCTCATTCATCTATTCTGTCAACAATGAGAAGCCAAACTTTGTAAACCGTCCCGATGATGATTATAAAAGTATTTGGGTAGAAAAAATTACCAATCATTGGTACTATGCATGTGTACAAAAATACGAATAACTTTCTGTTAGATGTTATGCCAAAAAGTGGAATCTTAATTTGTGCTTGCTTTTGAACAGGCATAATGAAAAAATTAAACCATTTTGAACCCATGAATAAAAGAATTTAGCAAAAAAGTGATAAAATATTTTTAGAAATTATTGACAAAATATGATTAAATTTGTATAATACGGAAATTGCAATAGGAAGATGCAATTTTTTATCCGGAAAATGTATGGCAATTCATCACAATAGAATAATCTTTCCTGCCGTGTTAGATTTTTGTTATCTGTACACACTTGATACACAGTACAAGGAGGGATTACTGTCTTCCCTTGATAAGGCATACCAAGTACGCCGACTTTTTGCAAAAGAAAAAGTGCGTGATTTTACGCTTACAAAAGAAATGCGTAACCTTGATATTGATACAGGCATCGGCGAACGTGAGTTGCTCCGTCGTATTTACGATCACTTGAAGAAGAAATACAATCTAACTACAAATAAATCTGAAAATATTGAGAATATGACTGCGTGTGGGTATAATTTCTCTCACCAAATTGACAGTAAAGTTTTGCAAGGATTATTTAGAACCACAGAGGATTTGGCAAATGCTAATTCCAGAGATAGAATTTCGATAAAGACTATCGTAAATACTCACTCGCACGGTATTTATCTTCTGCACTCGATAGATGAACTCAAAAAAGTTGTTGGTGTCCCTTCGCAGAAAGTTAAGAATATCTTACAGAGATTATTCCGCAAAGGAAAGCGTACACAGTACAAGTTAGTTTCACTCGAAAATAACGACTTCTACGCATTCATTATCAACAATGTAAAGAAACTGAAAGAGGAATTTAGAGAGATTGTAGCGGACGATAGTGTTCAGCTAACTTTCCTTGAAAATGCCAAGACCACAACATTTAAATTCCAGAAATGGAAGTTTACAAATTCTCAACAGTTAAAAAGGTAGTCCTTTTTAATAAAAATGCGTACAAAGAATACACCAATGAATTTGTTACTTCAAAAACTCGCAGTACATCGGAACGCCTATTTGAAAATTATTGCGAAAAGAATTCTAATGTTGAATGGTTTTACAAAAATGGAGATGCTGGTCAGCAGTATCTCTCTATCGTATATCAGGACGGTTTGCGTCATCAGTGGCTTTTCTATCCGGATTATATTGTGGAGATGAAAAATGGTGACGTTTGGATTATTGAAACCAAAGGCGGTATGCAGAACGGCTACTCGAAGAATATTGACATTCAAGTTAAGAATAAGTTTGATGCTTTTAAAGCGTATGCAAAAAAATATAATCTTAACTGGGGATTTGTGCGTGACATAGATGAGCAACTGTATATTAATAACTCAATTTACTCTGATGATATGTCCGGAGATAATTGGATTTCACTTGAAGATGTTTTATAAGGAAACACTGAATAAATCAACATTTAGATTTAAACATAGGCAATAGGCTTAGATTTTGTATATCTTTTACATCATTTGCTTGATTTGTTCAAGGTTTATCAGGACTGCTTTTTCATTTTTTCTGGAAACAATGACGATTTTGTCGTTATCTATTTCCGTCTGTATAGAAGTAATAAATCAAAAACTAAGGCAACACCAATATCATTGCTATGCGGTGTTGCCTTATAATTTATTAGCCGTTTTTCGAGATAAATACCTGAATAGCTGTTATGTCTTTTACATTGATTGTACCGTTACCGTCCATATCGGCTGCATTTATCTGAGACTCTGTAAGCGTTATAGAATCTGCAAGATATTGCTGACCTGCTGTTACATCGTTTACATCAACAATGCCGTCACTGTTGATGTCGCCTGTTAATATGGGTTTGTCAATATGACCGACAACAGCAACTGAAGTCTGTACGTCAAGCAGATCCTGTCTTACAGCTACTTTGTGGTTTTCATCAATGACTATAACTTCATGTTTTGTAGTGTTTATAAATGTTTTTCCGGGCTTTTTGACCTCGAGTGTAAACTTGTACATTGTTTTTGTGTTGCTGTAGTCAATGATTTCGTAGGCACACGAAGCTGTATATATATAAAAGTTGTTATCAAAGTTGTTATCAGATGATGTTGCAAACGGATTGGGGTTGGTTATAATAGAAACTCCTTTCTCCATTGCAGGTATTGCAAGCAAACCACCGTCATAGTATTCTCCGGTGAAAGCCAGAGATTTGTCTTTTAATTTCTCATCATGATCGCCTGCTTTAGACTGATTGAAATATGTCGTTAACCAGAGTCCCGCAAACTTCTTTTTACTTTTGTTAGCTTTTGCGTTTACCGTAACTTCGATAATATCGCCGACCTTTGCTGTGAGTGCCGGTGCCGAGGGTGTTTCGGGTATCGGGTAGTCAGTGGAGGCTTCCGAGTCGACATCTGTTACATAAATGAAAGCAGTGTCGTCTGCCGTAGTTACCGCCGAAGTTGCAATTGTTCCTGCAAAGCACGACGTTGCAATAATTACTGCGAGTAAAAAAGCTTTGATTTTTTTCATTATAAAGCACTTCCTTGTAAAATTTAAATTTTTTAACATTTTATCGCTTAAAATATCTTGAGTCGGGTTTTCTTTTAGTCACCATAACTATAATGGTAACAATAATGTTGGCAATTGCAAATAAAATAGCAAGCCAGGGAACAATAGTCAGGTTTACCTCGATATATGAAGAAGAAGCACCGACCGTGAATGCTAAGGTGTAAAACACTAATATGAGTAGCATAATTACTGAGCCTGTCATTGAGAATGCGGTGCAGCAACGTTTTTTTAACAGACCGAGAATTATGTAAGTAATGTAAAACAACATTGCTATAACAATTATAGTCAGACAAATGTTTGAAGCAATAATATCTTCGTCTCTTCCATATTTGCTGACAAGTGAACTGTAGGAAAAAATTGAAAAGCTTGAAATGCTGCCCTGTCCTCCGAAGAATTCAAAAGCATTCTGAATAAAGCTGTTTTTCAGCGAAGGAATATCTATCCATGTTAAGAATGGCATTATAATTCCGAGAATGCAAAGTGCAAATGATGAAAAGAGCATTGCAATAAGTTTTTTGTCGGTTGGTGTTTTAGAAAAGCCGTTGACAGCAACATAATGATTGTTATTGTAAACAGGTGGCTGTGAGTAGTTTTGTTGTTGAGGGTAAGTCTGCTGCTGAGATGTGTGTGCAGGCTGAACGGGTGACTCCAACGGACTACCACAAGCCTGACAGAATTTTGAGTTTTCATTGTTTTTAAGACCACATTTTTTACAATACATAATTATCCTCCTTAAAATTGTTTATGTGTTTAATTTTATTGTGTCTGATTAATAAAGAACCTCATTTTGTAATTTTGTGAGATTGCTTATGTCGGTGCATTCCAGAGGCTGATCGCCAATGTCCTCAGCAGGCTTGCATGGTTCAGAAGAATACTCATAGTTGTTAAGCATTACACAAAATCTGAAGTAAGCATCACTTCGTCCTCCGGTGATATAAAGATTTCCGTTTTTATCAACGCTTGGTCCGCTGTCGGCACCGCCAAATTCTTTCACATGTGTTGCTTTGTCATCGCTGCTCTTAAAGGTGTACATCTCATATCGTTGTTGCAGACCTGAGCCGATAACAATGAACAATTCGGGTATGTCGTCTTTGTCAACGTCATAGACAAAATAAGATTCAGCCTTTGAGTTCGGGTTATCGTTTTCTCTGCTTTCCTTTATCACATTGGAATATGCCTCATAAACCTTTCTCTTTACTTCGTAACTGACAGATTCAGTAACCGTGATATTGTCGCCCGTTATGCCGTTAAGAAAAGCAATCGCCTCGTCATAGGTCATAGCCTTGTTTTTATGAACGGTTGTGTCGATTCCCTGACTTTCGGGCATACCCTTCGACATCATCAGAAGGTTTGAGATATTCTCGGCAAGGTTAAAGGTTGCATCTTTATACTCTTCTGCTTCCAGACTGCCATTTATTTCTTTGAATTGGTAGTATTTTTTGGTTGCATGTTGGTCTGCGCCTTTGTGAAAGGCGTAAAGCGTTTTTTCGCCCTCTACTTGAAACAGAAATGTGCTTACACCTGCTCCTGCGTAGTTCTGATCCCAGAAGTCATTATTACTGGTAAAAATACACTTTGCATTTCCGCCTTCATAAGTGTATATATTAAGCTTTGTGCACCCCTGATTAGTAGAATATGAATCCATTAGATATACATAAGAATATATCATCTCTGGAGTTTCGTCGCCGAAGATGTCGCAGAATACGACAGGTCTTGATTCCTTTCCTTCTCCAAGCTGCCACGTGAAATTCCTGACAGACATTTCGTCATTTTCAAGCACGCTTTTGTAGGCCTTGTATGCGTCAAGATACTCGGGAGCTGTTGACGGTTCGGTTGCCTGACCATCTGTTGTATCTTCGACCGTTGTTTCTGCAACTGCGGCTGTTGTGGCGGTAACATCGGAATCGGATTTGCTCGAAATGCTTACGCCTATCAGCGTTCCTGCAATTCCGCCGATTACTACAGATCCTGAAATGAAGCCGATTATTGCCTTTGCAGTCGATGATACGCCTTTCTTCGCCGCAATCGCTCCTACTGCTTTTGCAGTTTCGGAGGCTTTTGAGGCGGCAGTTGAAGCAGCTGATAATACAGTCGAATTTATTTTTTCAAAAATGACGGTGGCTGAGCTTTCTGAAATCAAAGATTGTTCCACCTGTCCGATAAAAATCTTTGCAAACGGTAGAACGGGAATTCCAATAATGCCAAAGAACTTTGTGCCGGTCTTGCGTTCCTGCTCCTCAATTTCAGTGCGGATAGCTTTGCGTGCAAGATATAATCTCGATTTTACCGTGCTTTCGGTGCAATCCATAATTTGTGAAATTTCAGAGATTGTGAGGTTATCAAAGTAAAACAGCATAACTGTTTGCCTTTGTACGTCGCTTAATTCGTATATAATTTGCCTGAGCCGTGCGCTCAGATCTTCCCGCTCGGCGTAAACCTCGGGCAGCATAAGGTCAGATTCAAGCTCTGTGACGGGAGATTCGTATTCTTCTTCGTCAACCGAAACTGAGGGCTTTCTTTTGTTCAGTAAATTGTTGCTTTCGTTGATTGCAATTTTCTGTATCCAGGTGTTAAATGTCGCCGGATCCTTAAGCGAAGAAATACTCTGCCACACCTTTGAGAATGTAATCTGAAGTATGTCCTCTGCATCATATGCATTTTTTGTTGTTGCAAATGCAATTGCATAGATTTTCCTGTAATACTTTCTGTACAATTTCTCAAAGCTTTTTGGGTCTTTGTTCTGAACTGCGCGCACAAGCGTTATTTCCTGTTCGCTGATAGCCATTAAAATATCCTCCTCAAAATGAGATTAAAAGTTTTGCTCTTTCACTAATACAGACCGTGAAAGTCGAAAAAAGGTTTAACAAAAAAACAAAAAAATTCAACTTTGCCTTTTTATACAAAAAATAAAACTGAATTTTGTAATAGTTGCACATAACTTCTTAGTTGAAAATGATGATATTACTATGAAATGGGAGATGAGTTCAATCGAGCAAAATACACAAATCAGATTTGAAACTGCATTTCGTCTATACTTTACCATTATAGACAAACATCCCTCACAAAGAAAATCAAGCAATGCATACAATACAACAGAAGAGTGGCAAGTTTTACTTATTCTAAGATGAATTATTTGAATTCCGAAACAAGCTTGTCATTATACCATTCACCTTCGTATTTTACTTTGCTATTTGGAAAAGTGAAAATACCATAGCCATTTCTAACACCTTTTAGCCATTCTCCTTCGTATTCTGAACCATCTTCATACACACATTTGCCATAGCCGTTTCTTAAGCCGTCTGTGTATTTACCATCATAGCTCTGAATATTACAGGAGCATTGTCTATTTTCACTCCAGAAACCTTCATATACAGAACCATCTGTACACACGAGTTTGCCGTAGCCATTTTTTAAGCCGTCAACGAAATCACCCTCGTATACATTGCCATTTGCATATTTATATATGCCGTAACCATTTACGGCATCGTCAACAAAATCGCCCTCGTAAACATCGCCGTTTGCATATTTACATATTACTTTGCCGTTTGTTTCAGATTTAATCCAGTCGCCGACATCTTCCGTTCCGTTTTCCTGTTTTATCTTAAGTTCATCTTCTCTACACTCTCACAGAATTTTATTAAAAGAAGAGGTGTAGGAATACCATAAGTTACAGTAAGTTTAGAGGCACCATTACCTTTTACGATTTCTACCGTTCCTTTATTATCCGTAACATTTCCCGGTTTTAAAATAGCCATATTAGGGTCAAGGTCATGTATGAACTGACCCCCAAAAGTTAGACAAAGTTATAA
>UMJX01043637.1_pt1 | contig 13460 bp, 10 predicted proteins | sample 1966131 | NCBI WGS metagenome assembly UMJX01 (sample SAMEA4836162, study PRJEB28245) | human gut metagenome | biome: gut microbiome; material: fecal sample | place: Denmark | collected 2008 | reverse complement strand
TCCAGTCCTTCCTTCTCCACTATGACCTCAAACATTTTCATAGCCTGCTTGCGCGCCAGCTCCTTCTGTGGAAAGAAGAACATTCCTATTCCATAATCGCCTTCCTTTCCAAGGTCATATCCAAGCTCTGCTAAAGCCTTGGTGAAGAACTTATGTGATATCTGAAGGAGTATACCTACACCGTCTCCGGTCTTGCCCTCTGCGTCCTTTCCTGCTCTGTGCTCAAGATTCTCAACAATCTTGAGTGCATTGTTCACTGTGTCATGTGTCTTTATACCCTTGATATTGACAACGGCACCGATACCACAGTTATCGTGCTCAAAGCTTGGGTCGTATAATCCGGTATTCTCCGCTCTCTTATTCTCAATCATGTCCTGTTCCGTCCTTTCCATGTTTTTGTCATTCACAACGATATTTTGATTTTAACTTTTGTTTCTCAAGTAAATATTGTTATTTTTGTATTTTTCTCAAGTCATTTATCGTTTTGGATATATTACTACCATTTACACTGTTTGTAAACAACTTTTTTCAATAAATTATCTGACAGTTTTCGATTAAAAAACAATGCTCTGTAATGTATATACAATTCTTTATATTGTAGCCTTTCTTTAAGCATTGGATGTCTCATATCTCAATGTCTCCGATGCATAAAAAAAGGAAGCCCCATATCTGAAGCTTCCTTGCTTAATTATTATGTTTAGTTTTTTATTCCTCGACGATCATTCCCTTTGGAGGAGTTGTTATCGTCCTAAGATCTCCATCCTCGTCGCTTCCGTCTGATATTCCATCACCCGGAGCCTCCGTCGTCACCTTGACCTTCTGTGACTTAACACCTGATATGCTCTCTATATTGCTGCTTATCTGCTTTACTGTGCCTGATATGACGTATTTGTCAGCACCATACAGATATTCATGTAATGCCTCCACATTGGATGCCATATCAGCAGCCACAAGGCAGTTACCCTTGTCCGAGAGTTCCTTTGCCTCATATGCAAATGGGAATCCTGCGGTATCTACAACCTTATATCCAGCCACATTCTTGACAAGAGCATGTATATCGTCCTTGTTAAGACTTGTTGATATACATTTAAATGAAACATCAACAAATGAATCAAGTGAACCTGTGTCTGCACTGAGCAGCTTGTCTATAACCTTCATGAGGACTATTCTCTGTCTCTCGGTTCTTGTTATATCTCCCTGGCCAGTGGATCGTATTCTTGAATATGCAACTGCCTGCTGTCCATCAAGAGTATACTCTCCTGCCTCAGTTATTCCTGATGAATATTTGCCTGACAGGCTTATCTGCTCTGCAAGGTTCTTATTGAAGTTGTTCACCTCTTCATCAATGACCTTGACATCAACGCCTCCAACAGCATCGATTATACTTGCCATTGCACTGAAATCAACTGCCACATAATCTGTGATATTCAGGTCAAGATTGGTATTCAGTGTGTTGATGGCTGTAACCGCACCGCCAAGCTGGTATGCGTAATTCACCTTCTGTGTGGTATCCATGGAACCGCTTGCTATCTCCATCAGAGTATCTCTGTATACAGATACAAGCTTGATCTCCTTGGTGCTCTCATTGATGCTCACTATCATTATACTGTCACTGTTAGTTCCTGAATTCATATTCGAATCTCTGGAATCCACTCCGTAGAGTGCAATGGCACGATATCCCTTGGTCGCATCCCTGACACCGTCATTGACAAGTATCTGATCTGCACTTATCTCATTGATATCCATCTCATTGTACTTCATTCTGGCATAATTCTTGACATATATTATACATATGAGTATAAACAGTGCAAGCAGGACAAAGAACGCTATCGCCCACACTCTTGTACTGATGTTAAGCTTCTTTCTCTCCGGATTGACAACCTTTGGATCAGCCTCATCGAGAAGGTTCTCCCTGAAGAACTTTTCGCTGTCTGACTCCTCGTCCTCCTCAGGCTCTTCCTCATCATCCTCAAGCTCCACTTCATCGAAGCCCAATGCTTTGCCTATGTCTCCAAGTCCCAGATCAGCCGTATCTGATTCCGAATAACTGAGCTTATCCTCATCAATATCCTTCTCCATACGCTCAAGCTCATCCATGTCCAGCATGTCATCTGTTCTTCGGGATGATACTGTCGAAGCCTCTTCCACAGGCTCTGCCTCTGCAGCTTCCTCGACCTCATCGTCAAGGACAAACTCCGTATTCTTCTCCAGAATATCTGCCGGCTCAGTCTTCTGTTCATGCTCTTCTACTGGCTGTGTGGCAGTTTCTACAACTTCCGCATCACTCTCCTGCGGCTCAGTGATCTTGTTATCTTCCTCAACAGGCTCTTCCTTTTTCTCAGCTTCTTTCATCTGCTGGCGGCGCTCAAGCTCCTGCTGAACCTTAAGCTTTCTTGCCTCTTCGCGGGCATTCTGCTCTCTCTCGAGCTCCAGCCTCTCAACCTCAGCCTTTGCCTTTGCAACATTTCTCTGGGTGCGTTCCCACGCCTCACGTCTAAGCTCCTCATGTCTTGTCTGCACATCTGTCTCAATATTGTCAACTTCTCTGAGCAGATTGTCCACAGATGAGCTTCCTGTGCTCTGTATACTCCTGCGTGGTCTCTGGGCAGCTTTTGAAGGTCTCTGCACGGTACTCTGATTGCTCTGTGTCCTCGGTACAGTGCCCTGTGTCCTCTTCACCGGACCTCTGTCCACAGCTCTGTCTGCTACAGGCTGTCCGGTCTGTCTCTGCTTTGCCCGGGCCTCACTCTTCACTCTTCTTGCCCTGCTGTCCTCGTGATAATACTCGTCATAATTCTCTTCCGGCTTCACAGGTCTGGAAATATTCTTCTGAGTCTTCTTCTCCGGCTTCTTTTCCGGTCTCTTATCAGCCTTTCTCTCCGGCTCAGGATCACGCCTTTTTTCTTTCTTCTTTTTATCCCCGAACAACAATGATCCTATCAATCCACCATCATCAAGATAATCATCATCGTCATCCAGCCAATCCATGTCCTCATCGTACCTGGATCTCATTCCATTTTTCTTCTTATTATCCATTGGAACTCCTTTTTCAAATATCTAAAAATGTCGTTACCTCGCTCTATAATACATTATATTTTTTCCTTTTACAACATGTATTATATCTTAATTAGTATAAACACCTTCATATTAACACTATTTTATTTGACACATGATGTATAAAAAAGTATACTCGTATTAATAATGTCTAAATATCAATGCTTATTTTTTAAGGAGCAGGAAATGGATAATAACAATATTACTTTGTCGGTGGTTATGCCCGCCTACAATGAAGAACAGCACATCAAAGATAATCTTCTTGAGACTAGCCGAATACTCAGCCGTTTTCTTCATCGTTATGAGATAATCGCTGTGAATGACGGCAGCAAGGACTCCACAGGCAAACTTATTGCCGAGGCAGCCGAAATGGATTCTCATATTGTAGATACAGGATATGATGTCAATCAGGGAAAGGGACATGCTATCACAACCGGAATTGCCAAAGCTTCCGGCAAATATATAGCATTCCTTGATTCAGACCTTGAACTGAGTCCATCTCTTCTCAAGCCATTTATGAAGCAGATGAGGGACACCGGTTCTGACATAGTCATAGGATCAAAGCTTCACCCTGAATCCAAGCTTGATTATCCTCCTATTAGAAGAGTCATGAGCTACAGCTATTATATTATGCTCAAAATGCTGTTTCATCTTGGTATCCATGACACCCAGACCGGTATAAAGCTTTTCAAAGCAGAAGTCATAAAGCCGATTGCCGAGAACCTTTCCATATCGGGCTATGCTTTTGATATTGAAATCCTTGTGGCTGCACACAGACAGGGATATTCGATATCCGAAGCTCCTATCGTCCTGAATTACAGCAGGGACGATGCATCAGATGGAAGAAGGATCAAGATCAAGGACATTTGGAAGGTATTCACAGACACTATTGAGATCAAGAAGAAATATCATTAATTTAGGGATTATACACGGATAGAGAAAATAAATACAAACTACACATTTATTAAGGAGATTTTTATGAATTACGAAAACGCTTACAAGCTTCTCGAAGAAAAAGGACAGCTACACTTATTAAAGTATTATGATACTCTCAGCGAGGCTGAACAGGCAGCACTCCTGAACCAGATCAGTGAAATTGATTTCTCACTTATCGATATGATCGGACACAATTCATCAGGAAGTGATTCTGATATCGCTCCCGTTGCAGCTCTCCAGATGGACAGCATTGCAGAAAAATATGATATATACAAGAACGCAGGCCTTGAAGCCATCAAAGCTGGCGATCTGGCACTGGTCCTCCTGGCAGGTGGTCAGGGCACCCGTCTTGGATTCTCCGGTCCTAAGGGAACCTTCAACGTCGGTGTCACCAAGGATATGTTTATATTCCAGCTTCTCATCGAGCACACCCTCGATATTGTGAAGATGGCAGATACCTGGATCCATTTCTTCATCATGACCAATGAGAAGAACCACGATGACACAACATCATTCTTCAAAGAGCATGACTACTTCGGTTACAATCCTGAATATGTTCATTTCTTTAAACAGGAAATGGTTCCTTCAGTGGACTTCAACGGCAAGATATATCTCGAGGAGAAGGGAAAGGTTGCCATGTCTCCTAACGGCAACGGTGGATGGTTCTCATCCCTCTGCAAGGCCGGCCACCTCGACAAGCTCACGAAATACGGAATCAAGTATATAAATGTATTCTCAGTTGACAATGTACTTCAGAGAATTGCAGACCCAGTATTCCTCGGAGCAGTTCTCACAGAGGGCTTCCTCTCCGGCGGAAAGGTTGTCAAAAAAGCATACCCTGACGAGAAGGTTGGCGTCCTGTGTACTAACCACGGAAAGCCATATATCGTCGAGTATTATGAACTCACAGATGCCATGCGTGATGAGCGCGATGCCAACGGCGATTACGCTTACAACTATGGAGTTACATTAAACTATATCTTCCCGGTTGACAGACTGATGAAGATCATGAATGAAAGTATGCCTCTCCACATCGTCAAGAAGGCTATCCCTTATGTCGGTGAGGATGGAGAGATCGTCAAGCCATCAGAGCCAAACGGCTACAAATTTGAGACACTGGCTCTCGATATGATCGCTTATATGGGAACATGTCTTCCATTTGAGGTCGACAGAGAGAAGGAATTTGCTCCTATAAAGAATGCTACAGGAAATGATTCTATAGACTCAGCCAGAGAGCTCCTCAAAAAGAACGGCTACACACTTTAATCCATGAATATATAACAAAATAACAGGTCGATGGTATATGCCATCGACCTGTTATTTTTATTCTGCCTCATTCTTCTGCTGTTTTTCTTTTTCTCTTCGGAATATCTCATCTATCGCTTCCCTGACAAGCTCTGACATAGATACCTGTCGCACCGCCGCACATTCACTGAGCTTCCGATGAGTATCTGTATCTATCCTAAGTCTCAGGATCGTATCTTTTCTCTTTTCCGTCGGCCTTCCCGGGCCTCTCTTCTTATTGCCATCCGTCATTTCTTTTCTCCGCCATATAATTTATTCCTATCAGAACAGATATTTTACAACACCATTTACCGCATAACACATGAAGTAAAAGCAGCTTCTTATAACTCCATATCCAACTTTTCTGTATACGGCAAATGTCTTTTTTGCAGACGACAGTTTTGAACCAGACTTACTGTTTCTCATCTGCCTGTATAATAGCAACGGCTCATTTATCGCAACCGAGCTTCCGTATTCCTTCAGTATCTGCAACCAGCAAATATAATCCTCATGGATATCGTCGTTGCCCATCGGATATCTGAGTGCAACCTGTCTGTCCATCACAACCGATGAACAATTGATCACATTTCCTCTGAGCAGCATCTTATAGGTGACCTTTTCAGGAACTCCGATCACTTTTCCCGTTCTGGATCCGTCTTCGTTCACAAGCTCCCTGGCCGTAGAACACAGAACCGCACCTGTCTGCTCCATAAGCTTCAACTGTTTAGCCAGTTTATCAGGCTGCCACTGATCATCCGAATCTATAAATGCAACGTATCTGCAAGTTGCAGCCGCAACCCCGCGGTTACGCGAAGCTGCAACTCCCATATTTTTTTCATTTCTGATGATATTCACACGGTCATCTTCCGCGTATCCATCAAGTGCTCCTGTCAGATCATCCGTCGAACAGTCATCAACTATTATGACCTCCACAGGAATCCCCTGCTTCATAACTGAATCCACCGCAGAATAAATGGTTCTGCTGCTGTTATACGCCGGAATTATCACCGATACTTTTTCTCCAGTCATCACACACACCTACATCGATATATATCGCTTATTATTTATCTGTTTTCTGCACAGTCTTTCCGAGGTCATAGAATGCATCCTCAGACTCATCAAGCCCTTCCGGCTTCACATTTACAGGTGAAGGTATCTGTACCTTCTCGCCATCCCTGAGTGCCGTGGTCATATTTGATGCGATTCCCTCTGATGTCTCCTTCTGGAACATGATCTTTACCGTCAGGAGCATCAGCTTGAGATCAAGCCATATTGAATACTGCTCATAATAGGTAAGATCCAGCTTAACCTTATCTCTAGGGGTTGTGTTGTATTTGCCGTAAACCTGTGCATATCCCGTAAGTCCGGCCTTCATCTTGAGTCTGTAGTCAAACTCAGGGAATGTCTTTTTATAAAGCTCGGCGATCTCCGGTCTCTCAGGTCTCGGTCCGACAAGTGACATATCACCCTTGAGTACGTTGAAAAGCTGTGGCAGTTCATCAAGATGCAGCTTTCTGAGCCATTTTCCCACAGGGGTTATTCTGTCATCATCCTTCTTTGCAAGCTGTGCTCCACCTGCCTCGGAGTCCATCTTCATACTTCTGAACTTGATGATCTTGAACACCTTGCCATTCAGTGTCAATCTGTCCTGCTTGTAGAATATCGGTCCTCTGTCATACAGCCATATCGCAAGTGCTGATATGAGCATAAATGGTGAAGCTATGACAAGCAGTATAAATCCACATATAACATCCATGATCCTCTTAATGATCATATCGTCACCGGTAAGTCCCTGATTTCGTGATAAGAGGATAGGCGTATCGAACAAATGAATAGGCTCAGCTCCTAATATGATTATGTCGGAAAGCTTTGGCACAACATACGATCTGATGGAGTGTTCAAAACAATACTTCACAAGCTCATTTCTTATATAAGCCTTTGTCTCGCAAATGATTACTCCATCGTACTGGAGTATCTTCTCCTTGATCGCCTGCTCGCCCTCGCTGACATGTATTCTGTCTTCTATTACATACTTGTCCTTACGGGCATTGATCTTGTCTATGAACTCTATCGGAGTCTTATATCCATATACCAGCAGCAGATGCCTTGGCGGATACATCTTCGCATACAAAAATCTACACGCAAATATCCAAATCAATATCACTATCGTTTCAAGCCCGGTTACCTTTAACAATGGTACCGGATTTACATAGTCACGACAGATTATACAGAGCTGCAGGTAACCAACTACATTGGCACACACGAGAGCCAGCAGCTGTGAGTAAACTATATCAAGCAGTCTGAAGAATCCGACTCTGTAACCACCATAAAGCTTGGTGAAAAGTATGATGATTATTCCATACATTCCGATAACTGCCCAGTTTCCTCTTCTCCAGAACGGAAGCGTAAGCGTTACCTCATAGTCCCGGTACCACATGAGTCCAAACAGCACCAGCTCCACAGCGATGAGTACACAGGCCTCACCCACTGTTATGAGACGTTTGTATCTGTCCCTCTTTCTAACTCTTCTGTTTTCTTCCATATTTATAGCATCTCCCTAAGCATCTTGTTGACAGATCCAGGATCTGCTTTACCCTTCATAGCTTTCATAACCTGTCCGACAAGTGCTCCGAGAGCCTTCTCCTTGCCGCCTCTGTAATCATCAACAGCCTTTGGATTGTTATCTATGGCTACCTGACATGCCTCCTTAAGTGCATTGTCATCCTGAACAGTTGCAAGTCCGTTATCCTTGACATACTTCTCAGGATCTATATTATCTGCAAATATCTTTTCGAACACTTCCTTTGCAACACCGCCATTGATAACCCTGTCATCAACAAGCTTGATGAGCTTCGCAAGATTCTCCGCTGAAAACTTCAGGTCTTCCGCATCAACACTGTTCTCCTTCATCAGTCTCATGGTCTCTCCCATGATCCAGTTGGAAACCTTCTTTGCAGGTGCTCCCAGTGCAATCGCGTCCTCAAACAGATCTGCCAGCTTCTTGGAGGCCGTGATGATGTCTATATCATAGTCAGGAATCGCATATTCCTCTTTGTATCTTATCTTCTTCTCGTCTCTGAACTCAGGCTGTGCATCCCTTACCTGCTGGAGCCACTCATCGCTGATGTGGATAGGTACAAGGTCAGGATCAGGGAAATATCTGTAATCCTGTGCATCCTCCTTGGATCTCATAGGATATGAATACTCCTTAGTATCATCCCATCTTCTTGTCTCCTGGACAACATTTTCACCAGACTCGATGAGATCGATCTGTCTCTCTCTCTCATTCTCTATGGCTCTGGCAATGGCCTTGAATGAGTTCAGGTTCTTGGTCTCTGTACGTGTGCCAAACTCCTCTGAGCCAACCTCTCTGATCGAAAGATTGACATCAGCACGCATGGATCCCTCATTCAGCTTACAGTCTGAAGCTCCGAGATACTGTATCGTCTCCCTGAGCTTTTCAAGATATGCTATTACATCCTCCGCAGATCTCATGTCAGGCTCAGATACTATCTCTATAAGAGGCACACCTGAACGGTTGAAATCCACAAGTGAGCTGTCTGTATATGGATCATGGACAAGCTTACCTGCATCCTCCTCCATATGTATCTCATGGATCCTCACATATTTCTTAACTCCGTCAACCTCTATCTCAACCTTACCATCCCTGCATATTGGATAGTAGAGCTGTGATATCTGGTAGTTCTGTGGGTTGTCCGGATAGAAATAGTTCTTTCTGTCAAACTTACAGTTCTGTGTGATAGTGCAGTTTGTTGCAAGACCAACCGCAATCGCTTTATTCACAACCTCTTTGTTAAGTACCGGAAGTGAGCCCGGCATTCCTGTACATACAGGACATGTATGTGTATTAGGAGCTCCTCCAAATGCTGTGCTACAGCCGCAGAATATCTTTGTCTTGGTCGCAAGCTCTACATGGACCTCAAGTCCGATGACTGTCTCATATGTCTTTGCCATCTCTTACAGCCCCCTTTCTGAAACCTGTGCAGGTCTCTTGTACTCTCTAGTCTGCTCAAATGCATATGCAGCTCTGATTATGGTCTTCTCGTCAAATGCATCTCCAACCATCTGCACACCTATAGGCATTCCATCCTTATCAGTTCCACATGGAAGTGATATTCCCGGAAGTCCTGCAAGATTTACAGGGACTGTGTACACATCTCCCAGATACATCTTGATAGGATCTGAGAGTGACTCTCCCATCTTCAGTGCTGTTGTAGGTGCAACAGGTCCGAGAATGATATCATACTTCTCAAACGCCTTGTCATACGCCTGTTTGATGAGAGCCTTTGCCTTGAGGGCCTTTACATAATATGCATCGTAATAACCTGAACTCAGCACAAATGAACCGAGCATGATTCTTCTCTTGACCTCAGGGCCAAATCCTTCTGAACGGCTCTTCTTGTACATGTTGTGAAGATCTGTGTACTCTGGTGTTCTGTAACCATATTTTACACCGTCGAATCTCTCAAGGTTAGAACTTGCCTCCGCCGATGCAATGATATAGTAAGCAGGAATAGCATACTCAACCATTCCAAGATCAAACTCCTCAACAATAGCTCCCTTTGCCTTCAAAGTCTCAGCTACTCCATACACGGCTTCCTTTATCTCAGGCTCAAGTCCCTCTGTGAAATAGTCTCTTGGAAGACCGATCTTAAGGCCTTTCACATCATCCACAAGTGCGCTTGTAAAATCATTGTCATCTCTGTTAACTGATGTTGAATCCTTCTTGTCATACTGTGATATGATCTCAAGGATCGTCGCACAGTCCTCTACATTCTTCGCAAGTGGTCCGATCTGGTCAAGTGATGAACCGTATGCTATAAGTCCGTATCTTGACACTCTTCCATAGGTTGGCTTGATTCCGGTAACACCGCAGAATGAAGCCGGCTGTCTGATAGATCCACCGGTATCTGAACCGAGGGCACATGGCACCTCCTCACCGGCAACTGCTGCCGCTGATCCACCTGATGAACCACCTGGAACTCTATTTGTATCCCATGGATTTCTTGTCTCACCAAAATATGATGTCTCGGTTGTACTTCCCATGGCAAACTCATCCATGTTGGTATGTCCTACTATAACCGCTCCTGCTTCCTTGAGCTTCACAACGGCCTCAGCTGTATATGTCGGAACAAAATTTGACAGAATCTTGGATGAACAGCTTGTCTGCACACCCTCCTGGCACATATTGTCCTTTATTGCTATCGGAACTCCTGCAAGAGGACCATTGAGCTCTCCCGCATCTATCTTCTTCTGCACTTCCTCCGCCTGGGCAAGTGCTCCTTCACGATCAACCGTGACAAAACTATTATAATCTTTCTCGCACGCCTCGATGCTGTCAAGACAGGCCTGTGTCGCTTCAACTACGCTCACCTGTCCATCTTTAATAGCTTTTCCCAGCTCTACAGCCGTCATACCCATTAAATTCACTTCAGCCTACCTCCTAGTCAAATGTCTTTGGCACCTTGTAGCAGCCATCCTTCTGCTCTGGCGCATTCTTCAGCATGTTCTCTCTGTCGTCTCCATTTACAACAACGTCCTCACGGAACACATTGTTGTATGGGAATGTATGGCTCATAGCCTCCACACCGTCTGTATTAAGTTCATTCAGTTTGCTGACATAATCAAGCATGTCTGACATATCCTTCTTTGCCTGCTCCTTCTCCTCCGGGGAGAGCTCAAGCTTTGCAAGGATTCCAACATAATCAATTGTTTCATCAGTTATCGTCATGTTCTTGTTCTCCTATCTTTAATGAGCAAAAATAAAGAATGTGCCTTCTTATTATTCTGTGTCAAATAATGTAAACACATTCTCCCGCCATGGTATTTTGTACCACAAAATTCCCCTAAAATATATCACATCCTGGGATATTATGCAAGACTATGGGCATTTTTACCTGTATTACGCAAAACACCGCCATGTAAAACGCTGCATACATGGCGGTGCTGTAACTCTATTTAAATTATATACAGTACTAACTGTATTTTACTAATGTCTCCCTGGCCTGACTATCTCCTGAACACGACCAAGCTGTAGCCCAGCTCTATGTCCTATTTCAATAGAATATGTCTACTTTCTTATTTTTTTATATATTAATATCCCCGCACTTCCCATAAGCGCCAGAATGACCACACCTGCCACTTCTTTCACGGGCAGCCTGTCACCAGTATCTGGATGTCTCACCGGCGGAGTGCTGCGCGTAGTTGTCATGGTTATTGTCGTTCCTGTTGTACTCCATGTAGTACGTTCCGTGGTCGACTCTGTAGTTGTACCCGTCGTAGTTTCTGTTGAGGTATCCTCTGTTGTTGTTCCTGTTGTTGATTCTGTTGTCGTGTCTTCCGTTGTGGTATCTTCTGTTGTGGTATCTTCTGTTGTGGTATCTTCTGTTGTCGTGTCCTCTGTCGTCGTGTCTTCTGTTGTGGTATCTTCCGTTGTCGTATCCTTTGTCGTTGTGTCTTCCGTGGTTGTGTCTTCGGTTGTCGTGCCCTCCGTTGTCGTATCTTCGGTCGTCGTACCCTCTGTCGTTGGCTCTTCATCCAGGAAATCATTTCCCGGTACTCTGTGGAACTCTCCTCCGTTTGAGAATACTTCACTCACCACACAACCATCCCAGTTGTGTCCGAGATTTACCGCTGCCTCTGGAGCTATCACTGTTCCAAATCCCCTGCCCGCAAATGTTATGCTTCCGCCAAATTGTCCATCTGCTGCCGAGCTGTCATAGAAGTTAAAATACATTCTGTTGTAGGCATTATAAAAATTACCATTATCGTTTGCCTTTGCATCGCTCTTGCTTCCAAGTATCAGATCGCCCAGAACAGCATCCTGGATACCTGCCAGATCAATATTCATGAGCAACACCGTATCATCACCATAATCCGGGAACTCAAAATATATCGGATTTGTGCCCGCGGCGAGCTGACTGTAATCCATGGATACCACATGCAGTCCGCTGCCATTTACTGACACACTTCTATCGTTCATATCACCTGTTATATCAACATCCACAGTACCCTCTGTGTCTGCATAAGTCCTAAGTTTCTGACTATAGTCAATAAACTTTCTCTGTATATCAGCCATATCTGCATATTTAGAATATTCACCATACTCTGCAATCTCCGCATCGGTTCTGACATTTGCCGGACTGTCAAGCTTTGTCTCGGAGCCATCATTCATACGGATATATATTTCACCGCCATCTGCTCTCCTGACTTCCGATCCTGTATAAAGCATATCAGTTCCTGCATCCGACACACAGCCACACATCCGTTCCGCATTTTCAAAGTAGAATTCTTCATATACTCCATACGAATTTCTGAGTCCCGAGTTGGAATTTGCACTGAGTGTCTTTGTGATAAAGTTACTGTGAAGATGTGTCTGTGCATACAGTGTGTCAAAACATATCACACCAAAGTCCCCCATTAGCTCCGTTGCAGAGCTGCTTTGCAGCATATAACTGCCATCATCCGCCTTTGCAAGTGCTCCTATAGTCCCCGCCGTCACGCAAAGCACAAAAACCATCGCCACTGCAACTGCTATGAGCTGCATAGTCTGAAAGCACATCCCATTATCATGGTTACCTCTCATTCAATGTCCGCCTTAACTATTTCGTCTCAAATACATAGTATTCAACAGACTTCCCGCATATTCGTTATAATAAAAAAATCCCCGAACAGATTCGACATAATTTTCACTATGTCTTATCCATCCGGGGATGAGCCAGGCAGGTCAGAATGGTCTCTCAGGATCAACAATATGCCTTATATTCCTATCCACATATATCGATGTCTCCACGGACCTGTCATACGCCGGTCTGTCATGAAATGGTCCCACATAAGCATATCCCGCAATCTGTCCTGACAGCTCAGCCACCAGATACGGATATCTCTCAATATCTGAATTTTTATCCTTACCAGGCTTTGACTGCTTTGTCACTTTTGCCCGCCTCCGTGTTCTTAAGTCTCTACTCTATGATACTCACTATCTCCTCAGAGTCAGCCTTGACTTTATATGTCTCACCTATGTCAAGTTTGTCATATATAGACTTTTCAACTTTATATGTCTTTTCCTTATCCTTCACTTCACATGTGACTTCATATTCAACTGATTTTTTCCCTAGCCTCTCCTTGTCTGTGAGCTGGGGATCTGGGTATTCCGGTGTCTTTCC
>UMJX01010662.1_pt1 | contig 13780 bp, 16 predicted proteins | sample 1966131 | NCBI WGS metagenome assembly UMJX01 (sample SAMEA4836162, study PRJEB28245) | human gut metagenome | biome: gut microbiome; material: fecal sample | place: Denmark | collected 2008 | reverse complement strand
GAAATTGGGAACATATGTTCGGTTCGACGCGTCGAATTTTTTATTGGGACTCCTACTCGCAGTATATATGGGCACAACAAAAGAGCGGTATTTCTACCGCTCAACTGTCCGATTCATCATATATCATTTCCTGCCACTCATCTGTAACACCCAACGTATAACTAGCATCACAAATTCCGATGTTGGAACCCACAGTAATTTCATGCCCTTTAACCATTATAGTGTGTGGATGTTTAACGTCAACGTATTTGCTTGCAGTTCTGCCACTTATTATTGGCGGAATTACTGTACCAGGTTTAAAAGCAGAGAAACCGCCATGATCTCGAAGCCACCCTATCGCGTCTTTGCGTAGACCACTTACTGTTGTATGTAATTCATCACTGCCACTTTCTTGATACATATATTTTTTAGCACCTAAACTTTTGAAACGTGCATATGTTACATCATAATCACCGTTTTCATGCTCCCAAATACCCAAATAAACTTTGCGTCCATTTTTAATAGCATACGGTTTAATGTCAAACGTTTCTGCTTCAGCCATAATTTGAGCGTTCAACGCGTCGAACTCCTTTTTATACTCTCCGATAGCCTTAACAGAATCCGTATCAACTTGTACTATATCATCGCCTACAATCTTCATACCCTTATACAAGCATGCTCTAGCATGAGCCGTAACCCATACACCATGTTGATAACTTAAAAAAGAGTTTTTGCTGTGATAATATCTTGTAAGAGCCTTACCAACATCTTCTATTTCACCAACTTGCCACACTTCATCAGCACTGCTATCATAAATAACTTCGGCATTTAATATATCAGTAAGCATCATACCGAAAGCGGCATTTATTTTATTTTTGAATTTAGCATATAAATATCTGTCACCGTCTTCTAAATTTGTTTTCATTTGAAACATGTCCATTAACTTCTTACGAAATGCTTTTGACAGCATACCTCTATCAGCAATCCAAAGTTCGTGTACTGATAAATCTTCAAATTCGTAAGAATCACAAATAATTTTGAAGTCTATTTCAGTGCAACACATTCCGATCCGTTCTGCTGAATAGACTTTACCATTTCCGAAACGTCCGTGTTCTCCTCGTACAACTGCTCTACATTTTGCTTTACTTATGTACGGAATGCTTTCCCATTTTTTCAATTTAATATTGCGACATTCCCAAACAATTAGACAACATTTATTATCTAAATATCGTTTGAGATATTTTAAATCAGCATTTAAAGGTAGATGTATTGGCATGAATTTACTTTGTGGAAAGTATTTCGTAGCCATTTGATATGGGTAGCTTGACTTAATATCGAAACTGTCGACTCCCTCTATCGTCCACCCTGTATTTATATTGTTAGAGCCACTAATTCCACCTCGACAAGCTTCTACACATAAGGCATATGTGTGCTCTGTCAATGCCATACTCATCATATGCCGTTTATATCCATCTTCTGTGAGACAAGCTTCTCTAAACTCTCTACGTATATAACCAGTAGAAGTCATCGGAATTGTGCAAAGTGTGTCCTCATCAAGTTTAGATTTTATAGCCTGACACAATCCTAGAACGTCAACAACACAGTACTCCATTTCCTCTTTAGTTAACGGTGTGTCTGGGTAACGTTTAATTCTATAATTAAAATCGTCACCACTTAATTTAAAATTTTCCACACCTTTACTATTTTTCAGAAATTTGTCGAGACTCATATTGCTTAATGCATATGAACATCTGTATTCAATATCTTCTACTACTGCATATATAACATCTCTTTTATGCCTGGCAAATACCTTTTCAACTTTAAAAAAATTTCTGAGAAATTGAAACTCAAATTGTAGATTGTGTACATATACGACTAATTTAGTTCTCCAATCAACTCCCAAAATTTCTTTCAAATTGTCGAGAAATTCTCTATATTCATCCCACGTTCTACCCACACATATGGTTTGACCTATACAAAATTGCCAAATATACATGAAACCGAAATCTGAATGGAAATAGTTACATTCCTCTTCATGTATTGTTGTTGTCTCTATATCGAAAGCGCATACAACATCGAAATATCTTTTAGTTCCTCGTTCGACACGTCGAACTCCTTTAAAATTCTCATATGGAAAATCATTTACATTATATACTTCAATCTCTTTTTTTCCTTGGATATTGAGTAATGTCAATTTTAAGCCTCCTCATTGTCTCGTCAAAATCATATAAACCTGCGTTAAATTCATCGAAAGCTTTAAGCATTTTAGCACGTGAATTTTCTTTCTTCTGATACGCATCCCATAACATTTCGATTACTGTGCTACTATTTCCATAGCTTTCGATAACTTGTTCACTTTCTTCGTTGCCCAGAAAACGGAGAAAATTTCTAGCTTTACGTCTAGTAACTGTTTCATCAAAAATCCCTTTTTCTTTGAATTTTCGGAAACGTCGTTCCTCTATTGCTCTTTGCCCCTCAACAGACGAACTTTCATATCCTAGGAATTTTATACCAATCTGAGATTGTTGCCCCATTTGATACCAGTCCTTGTCCATATTCCTAGCATACTCGAAACGGTTACTTTCATACATAACTTGAGTATAGTTTACAGCAGTCGCCCATCCCTGTCCGTAATCATATTTTTCTTTCTCAAGTCCTATTAACCTTTTATTTACTTCTTTTGCTATCTCGTTAGTATAGGAAAAGAGAAGCCCTTGAGCCTCTCTATCTCCTTTTACCGCATTGCGTTGTAAGTCTTTAATTTGCTTGATCGAATACATACATTATCCTTTCACGAACAATTCTCGTTCCGCTTTGCGCCTGCGTACCAATCCTCTTAACACTCTACCATTTGCTTTGTTATATAGCAAAATGGCATCTGCAATTTGAGATTTAGTACGCTGTCCATATTTAAGTAATTTCTTAAGGTTGCCAATTCCGCAGTTGAAAGCGAAACTTGCTAACGCATCAAATTCATTTTGCGTCCAGTGATAAATGCCATCGTAACTGTTGATGGTCGGTTCGACGCGTTGAACATCTTGAATTAAAAAATGGGTCGCAACAGCTTCTGATATGTACATACCTTTTTTAACACCTTTAGTATGTCCATATCCGATTGTCCACTTACCGGCAGGACACCGGTAAGCAGTCAATCGTAAACCTTCGAATTGTTTTATTAAGTTGTAACCTTTTTCGTCTACTACCATAATTATACTCCATCCATAAAAACAGAAGCAATCATAAAGTTTTGTTTACTTGACATAGCGTACTCTTTTTCTCCATCAGGGAAGTCAAATCTTAGACTTACGGTAGTATCAGCTAATGCACTAAATTTTAAAACGTAGCTAGTGCTAATTGACATTTTAGTAGTAGATGCGCTAAAGATTGCGGAGATATTGGCATGTATAACATATCTAGGTAACGTCCCACTATCATAGAAAATTACCGGGTATGAATGTTGAAGTATAGGTCTCAGGATACTAATGTTAGGATACGTTGCCTTAAATTTATTCATAATTTCGGTGACACCATTTGACAAGTCGAATAACCCTACACTTCCATCGAAAGTTGTGTCAGTAGCTAACGGGTATGTATCACCTGAGGAAAGCATGAAATCACATGTACCGTCACTATATAAGTACGCTTCAAGTTTACATCCTGTAAATTGCATTTTTCCATTACTGTCGGTTACGGAAGATAATGCATCGGATTTTGCATACATTAACACTGTTTTAGTTGTTTTACTACCATCTTCCAATGCAATAACTCTACTATCCAAAGAATTGATTTCAGTAGTATTCGTCGCAATCTTTCCGTCCTGTTCAGTGTCCTTAGCTTTAATACTCTCGATGGTGGTGTTAATGGCACTAATTGCATTAGTGTTAGTCTGTGTGGCACTGGACACTTCACCAACTTCAGTTTCTAATGCTGTCACTTTACCACTCACAGTTGCAACATTCGCATCAGTCCTCGCGATTGCTTCCGTATTCGCAGTAATCTTCGCATCAGCATCACTCTTATTAGCGTCAACTTTAGCCGCCAACGTAGCCAAATCAGCGGTAGTCTTCTTCTGTACTTCCTGCACACTATGTAATTCGACGTCGAACTGATCGCTTCTCGTATTGAGATTGGTAATGTCCTGAGTATGCTCGACAATCTTTTCTTCTGCCGCAGTAAGTCTATCGTTATAACCGGCAACGATCTTCGCACTTGCCGCACTTTCCGCTTTGGTTTCATCAGCCAATTTCTTTGCATCAGCCGCAATACCAACTACTTCCAATGCCTTACTCTTTGCATCTACCATACCATCATCAATCTTGTTCATGGCATCATTCATCTGCGTAAGCCAACTTGTGGTGTCTTCACCTGCCCACAACGGTAAATCATAGTTCTGAGTGTGATTGGTAGTACTTACTGTACTTTTTTTGAAATCCTGATTAACAGCCATATTATTTCTCCTTACTGTTCGACGTGTCGAACTCAATCTTGTCACTTAGCATCTGCATAAGCTTCTGCAATACAACAGTGTTGTTGTTGATAGCTTCTGTTGATTTGTTCATCTCCTCTTTATGCTCTTTATCCTGCTTATCCATTTTCCAAAATAATGCGCCACACATTACGATAGGAAAACCAACTGTACTAATTGCTGTAATTACCATCTGTGCTGTTTCCATATTCTTTCTCCTTAATAATATTCTACGGTGAAATTAAGAGTTAATTGTGTTGCGTTGCCGATTTGTGTAGAATCGAACATCAACTTATTGGCGGACACATATATGTAAGATGTGAAGTCTCTAGTTGTAACTTCGCCGTCTTCAGTCTTTACACCAATAAGATTCAAATAGAAAATGGTGCTATTATTCGGAATTGTTGCGAGTTCAATCGGAGAAGTTATTGCATCTACTAATGTGAGAGTACCACATTTTCTCTTAACATTATTAGTTCCAACATAGTCGTTAGTCGGATACTCCATGCCGTCGAATAAACAGGTGTTCTTAGTTCTAATGATGTCGATGGTCTTCTTCACATCGTTTATATAAGCGTTAGTCTTATTGAACTCCGCAATCACGGTGTTCGACTCGTCGAACCCAGCCAACGTTGTATCAATGTCGCTATCATGCTGTTCCAAATTTTTGATACGGTTTTCATGGTCTAACTGGGTGTGTTCGAGATTCGTACACCTCGTCTGTAAATCTGTCACATCATGCTGAACATCATCCATGTCAGCATTCAGACCCTCAACGATCGGTGTAAGAGTTGTCAACTGTTCCAGTGCACTATTGCTACCAGTTTCCGCGTTGTGCAACTTTTCATCAATCACGTTGTAAGCGGGATTCATGTCGTCCAAAAAGTCGGGGTGTTCCAGTGCATCCCACTGGGGAAGATTGTAATTGGCTGTTCCTTTCTTATACATTTTTAATCTCCTTTCCGTGCCAATCATATGACTGAGCCTTTACATTTTTATCATCATAGTTCTTAGCTGTCAAATTCAACGCGTCGAACTCGGATGCCGTAAGTTTACTGAACTCCCCAACCTTGAGGAAATCTGCCAATTCATATATAGCCATTTTAACAGTGGTGTACTTTCCACTCACGGGAGAGAACATCATATTGTGCGCTCCCAGTTCAGTAGTACCATACATCCAATATGTCATTGCGCTAATGTCACTGTCTTTGAAATACTGTGCAGTGATGTGAGTTGTTTTATGCCATGCTATTGCTGTAAAACCCAACCGGTTGAGTGCGATATTGTAAATATCGTTTATCGCTCCATTGATAGAGTCATTCGCAACTTTGATCGGATTGAATACTGGCAATTCACTTTTAGGAATATCTGCTACAGTTTTCTTCATATCAGCGATTGCCCGTTCCAGTGTCTGCCTATCTTTGCTTGAACTTGCGAGAATCATCAATCGCATTTCAGAGAACTTTCTGTCATACACTTCAAGTGTATTCAAAAACTCTTTACGATATTCTCTGATTTCATCAGCAAGAGCATTATCGTCAGCGATGAGTGAGCGAACTTCTCTTTCCAGTTTTGTGCGCACATCGTTAATGTCGTTTTCCAACATTTTAATCTGAGCCGAAAGCTGAAGCTTTTCATTCTTACAAGCTGTAATATATTTCTGAATTTCTTCATCCATTAAGAATCTAACATAATGCGGTACGTTAGATTCGTACTTTGTAAGTCTGTTATTCACTTCAGTTATTGTGCTCAAAGTTCCCTGGTACTCGTCAACCAACTTCTTATACAATTCAATGAGTTCTCTCAAATCTGAATCGTGATAGTTGGTATGTGGAAATTCTGAATATGCCATAGTGTCACTCCTTTACCATACACATATTAAGAGGTCTTTCGCGAACTCTCTTAATATCCAATCATCAATGTCGAACTGTACAGTCCTACGTTGTTTGTCAATAAGTTCCTGATATGAAAGGTTTGTGAGCCCTTTCTTAGTGGCTAATGTCTCTTCATGGTCTGTTGTTCCAGTATCCTGTCCACTGTTGTAATCTTCATTGAATGATGTATTATCAGTTGTGTTAGCAGTATCTCTAGTCTGCTCGACATCCTCACCATTTATGTTATTGAACGCACTAACGAAATGTTTACTTTCAGTGTTGATAGTTTCGTCAGTTGTCGAACTCGTATTATCTTTTTGGGTGAACTTTTTAGTACCGTTAGCATCGAGATTACCAGTTTCGACTGTAGAATAGTTTTCAATGGGGTCGTATTTTATCTCGAGAGTGTCGAGCAGTTTCCCAATTCTGTCTTTGTTTTTAATCCAAAACAGTTCAACATTCTTGTGCATGTAACTGGTGTCTGAATATACACATTCGAGGTCTGCATATTGTGACATTATTATGTGATAAATATGATCTTTATTGATTCGAGTATCAATGTCACTTGATTGAAAGTAGAACTCATTATTGTGTAACATCATCCACAGATTCACGCTGTCCACTAACGTCATCTTTGCTCTCCTCTCTGTTCGACGCGTCGAACTGTAATGTCACATTCAATCCTACATTGAACATTGTATTGATTTTATCACAACAAAGTTTGAGATTTTCTTTCCAAATTGTTGTGTTTGCTACCAGTTCCTGATTATTAGCATCCACTTCTCCGGTAACCAATCTCTCACGTTTGTCCGTGTTCGCATTATTCACACCTATAGCTGTTAGAAATTCGTTAATGATTGTACGTTTAGAATCCTGCACCATATCTGCAATGTAATTTTGTTTCACGTTATTAAAGAACACGTTTAAACCGGTTGCGTTTAGTGCAACATCTTTACGATAAACTACTAACGGTTCGCCATTACTTATTTTGTCGTAAGCTGTTTTGATTGATTCAGCTTGCGCTTTAGTCTCCGCTTCAGCTATGTATGCAACTCTACTGTTCATTAAGTTTACATCAATAGCGGCATCAGCTGAAGCCAATCGCTGTGCATAAATGTCTACAATTCTGACAAAATTGTAATAGATTCTTGACTGCGGAATCCTCTGTATATATAGGAGTTCACAATCGGTGCCGATTTTTTTATGTAGACCAGGAATCAAAGGGACATTTATGATTACATCTGTTGGATTGTTAAAATAGTTATATCCTTGCAATGCGCCTTGCAACGGTAGCACTCCAAAATCTGTGTCTGATATGATTAAATAACCATATCGCAAGAGAGTGTCTCTCATATAATCTTTATCCCAGTCGGCAGGACATTCTATCTTAAAGATACCGCCAACAAGTTTCATCAACTCAGTTCTATAAAAGGCGGTTCTAGTAACCATGAATGCTCCATTTACATCTTTCGGTTTTGTTGCTGTATATTTATTCAATGATTAGTCCCCCATAAATGAAGTTAGTTGATGAGTTAACAAATTGCGCTATCAACTGATGCTCAGTATCTGTACATTCAGCTTCTACCCACACTCCAGTCGCTTTCACCAATCCTGTATGAGAACCTAATGTTTCTGTTTTCATAACCGGCAATCCTATTGTTGATAGAGATGCTGACGGTGCTTGACCAATCAAATGATATATAGACCTATCAAAAAACTTATGTGCATATTGCTTCGTTGCCATAGATGACATGGAGCCTTTAATATTTGTAGTAGTTTGCATGGCTAGGGTCGCTCCTACTGCACCACCTACATATTGCGTAGCGGCTTTTACCGCTGCTGTTGCTCCTAAGTTTCCGCCAGTAGCGATTACTGTTGCTGTTGATGCTAAAACTGAACCTACACCTGCCGCAATTCCGATACCGTTTGCGCTAGTTGCACTTACTGGTAATTCTGTTGCAATATTTCCTTGAACTGTTAAAGCGATTGCGTTACTGTAATCGTTACCTGCATGAAATATGTATGCAATGTCTCCAGTTGCTGGAGCGAATGACACTTCCATTAACCATTCTAGCTTATCGCTCTCTCCAGTGTGGAAGAAAGAACATAGGGGCAACTGTACTACACCAACTCCCGGTAAAAATCTATGCAATTCATGGTAAGGTTCCACCATTAAATAACCGTTGTAAACAATTCCCTCAATAGTTGCCGGTGTATATGTTGTTACGTAACCACCTCTAACTTGGTCTTTCGCGACTGCCGCAGTTACACCTGTGGAATATTTACCTATAACTATTTCTGCTGAACCCTGTCCTGCTATTGCCGCTGAAGTTGGTAGCCAAGAGCATCTTACTATTGCTTCTAATGGATTAGTAAAATAATTCTTTATTTCGTCAATTCCACTATTGATTTTCTCAACCAGTGAATTTAGCTGTCCACTTGTCAATAGGTACGTTGTTGCGAAACCGTTGCTACTTGTATTATTAGCTACCGTCAAAGTGTAAATTCCGCTACTGTCCAAAACATTCGCTAATGTTGTTGAATATACAGTTGAATATATTTGAGTAGATTGCGGTAATCTAGGGTCTCCGAGATATTTATTATAACCAGTTTGTGCATATTGTATGAAACCTTTAGCTTGAAGAATTTCTTTTCTGTATGTAGCTAAAACGTCAACTTCACAATCAATCTGCCACACTAATGCACTAATGGATGTGACGTTGGTTATGAAATAATATCTATGAAAGTCCTTAATATAACAATAGTTATAATCAGGAAATTGTTTTCCCTCGAATGTGCTGTCTGCGCCTTGAATGATTAAGGTGGGTTTGATTATTGATGTGGGCTCTTTGAGATAACAAATTGTTTCTGTGATATGCCCCTCAGTGGTACTAGGAACTCTTGTAGAGTTCCTAGCCTTTGAGGTGTGCATAAGGTCAACTTGAACTGTTGCCATACGCATCCTTTCCGTTCGACGTGTCGAACTAATTGAGTGTGAAGATTACTGCGTTCTCACTCATATCGTTAAACCACATCTGCTTTTCATGCCAGAATGTGTTGTAATATGCTCCACGCGCATTTACGGGAGTTGTGAGAACTTTCTCTTCCTGTCTGAATGTTCCGATAGCTTCTCTATCGAATAATACACCGACAACATTTTCAATAGTCTTATCAACCTTGCTGTCAACTTTACCGATCACCTTTGAGAGTACAGCGATATCATTGATATCGTCTCCCTCTTTAACACCCTGCCAATACGGTACGGCAATATCTACGGACTTGTTAACATACTGGGGATTGAAAGCGGCATACTGTACTACAGTTTCAAGCTGTGTAATGAAGTCAGCCAAAACGTAGAAACGCTGTTCACTCTTGGGAGTAAATCTGTCGTAACCATCTGTATTGAATAACACACTCATAGTTTCCAGTTTGGAAGCAATGTTATTCATCATACCGATTGCAAAACGCATAAAAGCAGGATCGAATAATGCTGTCTGAGGATTGAGAGTTGATCCGGTTTTACTGTTGTACAGAGTTACCAGTTTAATCTCCTGCTTGGTAGAAAGGTTGCACATCATATTGACGAGTGCAACTCTTGCGAGGTCTTCCAAAACAACTTCAATCTTATTCTGAACTTTACCGAATACCTGGTTCACAAAGGAAGACATAGCACCTGCATTGAGAAATGCTTCAGTAAGCATTTTCTCCTGCATTGTGATAAAGAATGAATAAGGAGTCTCCTTATCGAAAATTTTCTGCTTCGCTTTAGGGTTGTTGATAATGTAATGGTCGAGAGCCTGACCGTTCATCTGTCCCACTTTGTACATATCGTCGGCTACTGCGTCAGGCATCTCGACAGTCAATTTCTGAACCAGTGCGCCCCACTCAACCTGTGTTCTGTACAAATCGGAGAATCTGTTGCGGTACACTCTGTAGGAATCAATGGTAAGACCAATTCTACGTGCTAAAGTGTTAAGCCACAAATCGTTCTTACCTAAATTGGAAACTTCGTTTCCCATTGCAACCAGTGACGCACTATCAACAGCCGCAATATCTGTTCGTCCAGTCATCTGCTGGAAGATCTGATTACATAAATCGTAAATCTGGTTTACTTCAATCTGATTAGGCATTTGCACCATTTCCTTTCTTCGGACCGCACATTGCATATATTATCTCTTCGGGTGTTTTCGGACCCTCTGCAACTGGTGTTTTGAGTAATAATGCTCTGTTGGTCAATTTTAACTTATCTATTTGTGAACTCTGTTCTGTCACCTTGTCCTGCAACTGCTTTATCTCTTCACTCAAATCGGGGGTATCTTCATCTGTATTATGTTTTACAGAGATATTGTTCTCCGAAACGTCCAATGAATAATCAGCTTCCGGATCAAGGTCAGATAACTGAGTAAGCACCTCTTCTAATTTAGCCATGTCGTCTCCAATCTGTTCGACGTGTCGAACTTTAAAAGGTTGACCGCTTAGAGTGGCAAACTCACTATCCCCTATTCCTAGGTATGCCCCGATAGTCCAACGTAGTGGTCGGCGGTCATATATTATTAGTAACTGGGCTTGTAATTTATCATTTGCTCGAAATTGACTTTGGTTAGATAGTTGTCATAAGTGACTCTATGCTCAATAACTAATATCTTGTAAAGCCAATAGAACAGTGCCCGAACCTTATCTTTCTCATTTTCTTTAAATGTATATTTAGCAGGATTAGCTGTTTGAGAAATATGATAAGTTCCATTTGATTTGTGCTGATATACATATATATTCGCTAACGAAATGTATGCAAAATATTCTGTTAAATTTACTTTTTTGACCAATTCAAGGTCATTGTCCACGAAATCGCCACTCAATGCTCTTTCGTTAAACCCAGTACCTGCTCCAAACCGATAAATGGCAGATTTTGCTTTTTCTGCACTTACTTTATGGTCTTTATACTTTTCAATATGGAGTGAGCGGTTAGGGTCAGTATATTTCTCTTGATTTTTAAAGATCATAGAGTTCAATATACCTGTTAACTGTAACTGCGCTAATAAATCGCTTCCTAAATCTATAGGGTTTGACAGTAGGCATACAACAACTTCCGGTTTACCCTCGATAGCGCGGTTACGATTGATAGTTTCGAGCATATTTAAGAACAAATACCCCTCATCTTTTAGAGGACGTTTATTCTTATTTTCAGGAATACACTCGTCATACAATATGAAATTTACGTCTGAGAAATCTACACCTCTCAAATTTGAAAATGTTGACAAACCTGCACAATAGCCGATATGTTTAGTTTTTTCAGCATCGAGATAGAAATTTCCAAATCCGAGTTTAAATGAAAAATCGGATGTTATTTCGTAACCCTCATTCCGGTTATAGACCTTAAAGGGTGAAGCTTCAGGAGAAGCCACGGTTTCTGCTTCAGTTCTCGTTCTCCTCAGGTACAAGAACTTATTGTCATCTACAGTGTCATCAAGCTTCAATTCTCCAACACCGATCTTTCTGCACATATCTAAAGCACCGTAAGTTTTACCGGTTCCTCGACCACCACAGAAATAGAAAATATGAATATCTTTATCTTTGAGAAATCTCAAAATAACAGGTTCGACTTCAACGTAGAAACCGTGTTTCATGCTACATCACCTGGAAAGTCAAAAATTCGCGTCCTGCTTCCGACTTTCTCTTAATCAGCTCAAGGGTTACAGATTCGCCTGCATCGAGTAAATCAATGCAATCATCCATAATGTCTGCGATTGTAGGAGAAATAGAGGTGTAGCATTTTCCGTCACTGTCAATCAGTACGGATACTTCTTTAAGTTCTCCAGTTTCCTCGTCAGTGTCCTCTACCACGGCGGCTTTGCTAATCATAAATGTTTTTCCGTTGGGTTCATCTTTCAGAGGAAGTCCGTTTCTCATGTTGATTGAATCTTTTTTGGTGAAGTTCTCAGTTGAGTTGATGGTTTTTTTCATGTTTATCTCCTTTCTGTTCGACGTGTCGAACTTTGCGCCCATTATTTTTTCTGTGAGACACTCTCATATTCGCCATGTTCGGGGGAGTGTGGGCGCACTCCCCAGGAGACGAACATGAGTTCTATGTAAAATTTCAGAATATTTTCATATTCAGAAAATTTTACGCTATTTTAATACTACTTGTAAAAGATATTTACAATTTGTAGGAATTATCCTATCAATTTCTAATAAATATAGGTTGTTATGGTCAGGATTTTCAAATATTTCTTTTATACCAATGGTTCCTACAAATTTATCGTCTTTATCGTATATAGATAAAGTACGATTTGCAGATATTACAGTTAATAAATCGAAAATTCTCATCGTTTCGTCTCCATTCGTTTCGATTAAAGGGGAGTGGGGATTGCTCCCCACTCTATTGTTACTTTGTAAGTACTACATCCACCTCAGAATTCTGAATCTGTGCAAGATACTTTTCAATCTCTTTACTGAGTTCCTTGATTGTCTTGCCCTCTGTATGGATTGTAACTGTCGGGAAACTGTCTTCGGCTTTAGGAATTTCCGGCTCCTCTGTTTCGTTCGACGCGTCGAACTGTTCAGCTTCCTGCTTTTCAGGTTCAGCTTCCTGCTTTCCGCTTTCAGCTTCCTGCTTCTTCTCTTCAATAGCTTTATCAGCTTCTTTCCGAGCTTCGAGTACTTTCTTAATCTGTGTAGAGTTCATTTCGACAGTAATGCCCATTTCTAAAATTTCCTCATCAGTGTAATTCTTGAGCATAATGAGTGACCGCCATGCGAATCCTGCATACTTGCTATCAATGGCACCGTCTTTCTGGAATCTGTCGAAAGTATTGATTGCATCAGAGGTTGTACCACGACTAATGCCGTGTACAGTATTTGCGTACTCATAAATATTTTTGTACCCCTCAAGCATAAACAACTCTCTTTTCTTAATCTCGGAAAGTGCTCCCGCTACAGTCCTAGCAAGACCGTCCGCCGATGTTTGACAAGCTCTAATTGTATCTGTCAACTCAACGTATTTCTCTTTGTCGTTTTCTGTCCAAACGTGCTCATCAACTAATGCTGTGCTTTTTCTGCTCATGTCTTTCTCCTTTTCTGCCCTATGTGGGGCTTTCGTTCAACGTGTCGAACTTTTGAATGTTTCACGTGAAACATTCGACACATCGAACAGTTGCTAAATTTTCAGACAACTTAACTAAACCATCTAAATTGTCAGACAGTTTGATAGACCGAACACGTGTGCGGTATCCAGTTGTCAAGGTTCATTCAAGGTAACTACTTCCTTACCTTGTATCTATAGTATAGCAGAACCTAGGGCAGTTGTCTATATGCATTTTGCACAAACTTTTGAGCCGTATGTTGTGCAGGTTGTACAGAACGCCTGTTCGAGGGTCTACGGGTTGTAGACTGTTGTGCTGTGACGCGTTATCACTTTAGTGTGTTGAAGTCGGGGAACTACCGATCGAACGCACGTTCGTGTTTC
>UMJX01040460.1_pt1 | contig 13927 bp, 10 predicted proteins | sample 1966131 | NCBI WGS metagenome assembly UMJX01 (sample SAMEA4836162, study PRJEB28245) | human gut metagenome | biome: gut microbiome; material: fecal sample | place: Denmark | collected 2008 | reverse complement strand
TGCTCTTCCCATTTCTTATCACTCCTTTAATTTAATCTAACTTCGTAAGCTCATTTATAATTTTAGCATATTCTTTATAATTTTCAAAATTATTATCTTTATTTTGATTAAAAAATTCTTTCGAATCATCTCTTGCTTGTAAAAGTATTTTCATATCTTCATGTAAATTAGCTATTTTAAATGACATATCTCCACTTTGTTTTACACCAAATAAATCACCTTCACCACGCATTTCATAGTCTTTTTCAGTTATATAAAATCCATCATTACTTTCACATAACACTTTTAATCTTTCACAAGATTCATCACCTATTAATATACAAGTACAATCATATTCATTCCTTCCAACTCTACCTCTAAGTTGATGAAGTGTTGCAAGCCCAAAACGTTCTGCATCATATATTATCATCATAGTAGCATTTTTAACATCAATACCCACTTCAATAACAGTTGTTGATATTAACACATCTATTTTACCATTCTTAAAATCATCCATTATTTTATCTTTGTCGGTCTTAGATAATTTTCCATGTAATATTGCTGACTTAACTGTCTTATTAAAATATAATTCAATATTTCTTTTTATTTCATTTACAGTTGTTAAATCTATTACTTCACTGTCTTCTATCAAAGGTGAAACAATATATACTTGATGATGATTATCTATTTCATTCTTCATCATATCATATACTTGTACTAATTCTTTTTCACTCTTAATTATTGTTTTTATTTCTTTTCTACCTTTAGGTTTTGTCTTTATATTTGATATATCCATATCACCATATATGGTAAGTGCAAATGTTCTTGGTATTGGTGTTGCTGACATATAAAGTACATCTGGAAGTAGTCCTTTATTTTTAAGACTAGCTCTTTGATTTACTCCAAATCTATGTTGTTCATCTGTTATAACAAGTCCTAAATTCTTAAATACAACATTATCACTTAATAAAGCATGAGTACCTATAATAAAATCTATCTTTCCATCTTTTAATTTTTCTACTACTTCATCTTTTTCTTTCTTTTTCATACTTCCTGATAGTATATCAACTCTTATATTGGTTCCTGATAAAATATTTTTAATTGATTCATAATGCTGATATGCTAGTACCTCAGTTGGAGCCATTAATGCTGTTTGATATTTACCTAAATAATTAATATAAGCAGCTATTACTGACACTATTGTTTTACCTGAGCCAACATCTCCTTGGAGCATTCTATTCATTCTTTTACTTGATGTCATATCTTTATATATTTCTTCTATTGCTGTATCTTGATCAGCAGTAAGCTCAAATGGAAGACTTCTTATAAATTCGTTAACATCTTCTGGATCTACATTTCTTAAATAACCTATTTTGCTTTCTTTGTTTACTTCTTTTAAATAATTTATTTTAAACATAAACTGAAATAATTCTTCATATTTTAATTTTATTAATGCTTTCTTTACTTCATCTTCATTTTTAGGATTATGTATCATGTTAACAGCACTTTTCTTTGATATTAAATTATATCTTTCATTTAAATAATCTGGTACATAATCTATATAATTATCAAATTTAGTAAGTGCTTCATCAATATATTTTTTAAGTGCTTTACTTGTAAGACCAGTTGTTAAATGATATACAGGTATTATTGAACCAGTCTGTAATCTTTCAAATTTTATATCACTAGCAATAACAGTATTTTTTAAAGCATCATATTTACCTATTACTGTAACTATACTGCCAGGCTTTATTTGTGATTTTAAAAATGCTCTATTAAATATCATAACAGCAATCATTTTCTTACTTGACATTGCTCTAAAAGTAAGAGATGTCATGTTAGCTCTAAATCTTCTAGTCAGTGGTACAGAATCAACTATACATTCTATTACAACATTATCTTTATCTTTTGCTTCTTTTATATCATTAAGTCTTACTATTTCATGTCTATATGGATAATAATATACTAAATCTTCCATATTATTTATATTAATGTTTTTTAATGTTTCAATTGTTTTAGAACCAAGTCCCTTTATATTACTTAAATCGTTCATACTTCACCCACAAATCTCACATATTATATCATATTTTTTATGTTTTAAGAAGATAAAATTTATATTTTTTAAATAAATTAAAAGCACCTCTTATGAGATGCCTTATAAAGTTATGCCTTTATCTTCAGTTTCTACTTCTTCCTCTTTTTTATCTTTGATATTTCTTAAAACATTAACTAGTTGTTCACGCTTGTCTTTTAAATCTGCAAGTAATATTTTATTCATTACATCATCCATACTTGTATTTAAATTAATATTATTATCTATTGCTTTTAAACACAAAAATATTTCATTTATTTTTTCATAAATATAATTATAATCTAATCCAAATGAAGTAAGCAATTTATCTATTTCTATTATAAACATTTGAAATGTATATTTGTTTCTATTCTCAAGTTCATCTATAAGTGCAACTAACCCATAATTATCAGTTATGCATTCAAATTGATTAATAGAAGAATCATTTGTATTATCATTTCTATCAAACAATCTAATTATTCCAGTTGTTGAATCTATTTCTATATTACCATGCATTATTGAATTTCTTATTCTTTTAATAACACTCTTATTTCTTATACCAAATTGTTCTTTTAATGATTCATATAACGGTTTAAATATATTTCTATATCTTTTAGTTTTTTCATAATCATTTATTTTTTTATATTGTTTACTAAATGATTTAATACTTCTTTTAATAGGTCCTATTGTATTAGTAATATCATCACCTTTATTTTTTTCATCTTTAATACTCGCAAAAGAATAATCTAAATTTAAAAGTAATAAATCTTCATAATTATATTCTTTTGTTTCATCACTTAATAAAAGTAATAAATGATTATAAAGTAATGACGTAAGTATATCGTTTTCTTCACCATTAAGTCCTAAAGTTCTCATTGTTTCAGCTACTTTAATTATTGCTTTATTATGAACATATATTTCTTCATTCATATATGATAAAGTTTTTTTATTACTTGGTTTTACAAATCTTCTATAATCTCTATCCCTTAATAATAAATTATATTTATTTTGAAGCATTCTATAAGTACTTGAATATCTGCTTTCAAATTGATTAGAAAGTGTTTCATCTTTACATTTATCAAATGTATCTTTATATGATTTACCTAATAAAGATAACAATTCAGGAGGAACTTCACATCTAAATACATGATGTACTATATGTCCTTGTTCATCAAATGTATCATATTCATTATTTATAATTATTAGGTGATTTTTAATATCAAAATCATATTTACCATGAGCAAAAGAATCTCTTAATTTATCTATAGTCCATACTGCTTCTTTTATCATTCTTACAAAAGATTTATCATTTTTTATTTCATCATTAAGACTTGTTAATCTAACACTATCTTCTACTTCATCTAATGTATGAATTCCATCAACAGTATAATACATTCTTTTTTGAAGTTCATGATATTGTGTTAATATTGTAGTCAAGTATTTATTATTAATATCAAATTCTAAAGTTTTACCATTAGTATCTTTTTTAATAGTTTGTTCCTTAGTAAGTAAAAATTTAGTAATTGTGAACATGAAATAATGTTCTACTCCAAGTGTTATATCACTTTTATTTAGAAACGCATCTATTAATTCTCTTGATAATTTTAACATATATTCTCTATTCATAATAATATGATAACATACTTTAATATTTTTGTGTTATACTTTTATTATAATTTAATTTATTGATACAAATTTTTATATATTTTTTGTTAAATTTTACTTGACAAAATAGTACTTTTACATTAGTATATAGAATTACCAATTCACTATTAGGCGAATTGGTGCTAGTATCACACTAGCCAACCCCTTTTTATTCTTTTTTCCGGACTGTCCACAGGGGGTGGCAGTCCTTTTTATTTGTTTTGAAGGAGGAAAATCATGAATAAATTTAAGTATTCTAATGATAATAAAAGATATTATACATTAAATTATTATTATAGAAATAAATATAATTCTAAAGTATTTAAAGTAAGTTTAAATGCCGGTTTTGGTTGTCCTAATAAAAAGAATGGTTGTGGTTGTATTTATTGTTTAAATGGTAGTGGTGAAAATAGAAATATACCACTTACTGAACAATTTAATATTGTAAAAGAAACTATGGAGCGTAAATGGAAAGATAGTAAGTATATAGGTTATTTTCAAGCAGATAGTAATACTTATGCCCCACTTAACAAATTAAAAGAATGTTATGAAAGTATACTAAATATTCCAGGTGTAATTGGTTTAAATATTGCAACTAGACCTGATAGTATTACTCCTGAAGTTTACGATTATTTAGAAGAACTTTCTAAAAGAACTAATCTTGTTGTTGAAATAGGTCTTCAAACTATACATGAAAAGACTGCTAAATTAATTAATAGAGGTCACTCTTTAGAATGCTTTAATGAATGTATTCATGAACTTAGAAAAAGAAATATAGATGTAGTTGTTCATGTAATTAATGGTCTACCATACGAAACAAAAGAAGATATGATTGAAACAATAAAATATGTTTCATCTTTAGATATACAAGGTATTAAAATACATATGTTATTTATATTAAAAGGAACACCACTTGAAAAAATGTATAATCTTACTCATTTTCACGTTCTTACTAAAGAAGAATATATTGATATAGTATGTGATGAACTAGAATATTTACGTGAAGATATTGTTGTTAATAGAATAACAGGTGATCCAATAAAAGAACTCACTATTGAACCAAAATGGTTATTTAAAAAATTTTGTGTTTTAAATGATATAGATAAAGAAATGGTAAAGAGAGATTCTTATCAAGGAATTAAGTATAAGAAAAGTGCTGACAAATAATCAACACTTTTTTATTTACAAGTTATTTATATATTTTATATGTATAGCATACACTCCATTTACTTTTATAGATTCAGTGTATCCATCTAAACTATTTATAGATTTAACTCCTTCATTAAAATCATTAGTAGAAGATAATGTATATCTTGTTCCTTCAAGTGTTAATAATTCTTCTACTGTTTTATAATGATTTATTTCTTCAACTAAGCATTTAATCTTTTCACCATTAGATTCAAATATTATGTAATCATTAGGTTTTAAAACACTATAATCAAAATGATTATCTCCTATTTTAGTACATCTTATTTCTACTCTTTTAGTTCTATTTTTAATCGCATTAAATGCTCTATTATTTATATCAAAATTATATGTCATTATTTATTTTCCAAATCTTTAAAATAGTTATATCTTTCTAAAGCATAATTTTTATTTAATTCATATAATTCATGATACTCATCTTCATTCTTAACTTCTAAGTTTTTATAACGAAGTTCACTTCTAAATACTGCATCATAATTAGTGAAGTCTGGTTCTTTTGAATCTACTGTTAAAGTATTTGTTTCAGGATTATATCTCATAAGTAAGTTATATCCTACTTCTACAAGAAGCTTTTGTTCATCAAGTGAATTATTAAGTCCGCCTATTATACCTTGTTCTATACATGGACTATATGCGATTATTAGAGATGGCCCATTATGTTCATATGCTTCTTTTAATACTTTTAGTGTCTGCATCATATTAGCTCCAAGTGAGATAGACGCAACATATACATTTGGTATAGCCATTGCTATTTTAAATAAATCTTTCTTATTTTCATGTTTACCATTTGATGAGAATTCAGCTACTCCTCCCATACGTGTTGACTTTGATTTTTGACCACCTGTATTTGAATATACTTCTGTATCAAGAACCATTATATTGATATCTTCATTACTATGAAGCACATGATCAAGTCCTCCATAACCTATATCATAAGCCCATCCATCTCCACCTAAAATCCATACTTTGCGAGATGGTATATAATCTATAAGTTCTCTTAATTCATTAGGTATTTCAGATTCCATAAGTTTATTTTTAATCGCAAGAGTTAAATCATCATCTTCCATATTGTCTATCCATAACTTGAATGTTGCCTTTATTTCAGGTAAAACAATATCTCTTGTTTGATACATTATGTCTTTAATTCTCTCTCTCATCTTTTTATAAGACATATGAATTCCAAATCCAAATTCAGCATTATCTTCAAATAATGAATTCATCCACGGAATCTTGTATGGTGTTAATGGAAGACTACCACCATATATTGATGAACATCCTGTCGCATTAGCAATAACCATATTTTTACCATATAATTCAGTTAATAATTTTATATAAGCTGCTTCACCACATCCGGCACAAGCACCACTAAATTCAAAATAAGGTTTCTTAAATCCAATTCCTTTTACTGTATATTTATTAAATGGTGTATCATTTTCAACATTATTAAATAAATAATCACTTATTTTATCTAACCTTTCACTATATTTACCACTTTCTAATGCCTTTTCTTGATTCTTACCAGGACACGCTTTCATACATAGTCCACAACCTGTACAGTTTGCTTCTGAAACTGATATATAGAAATTCTTATTTTCTTCACCTAAACTCTTTATTGTTTCATCTTTATCAATATGAGCAAGTAATAATTCATTATCGGTAAGTGAGAATGGTCTTATACATGCATGAGGACATACAAATGAACATTGATTACATTCTATACAATTCTCTTTACACCACTTTGGTACAAAAGGACTAACTTTTCTCTTATCACTTTTAGCAGTTCCACCTTCAAAAGTACCATCTTCGTGGCCAATAAAGTCACTAACACTCATCATATTACCACGTAAATGTAACATTTCACTTGTCAAATTATTTACAATATCTTTGTCTTGTGTGAGTGTAAATATTTTATTATCAATAACTTCTAAATACTTAAGAGATTCATCTATCGCATTTATATTATTTTCTACTACATCATTTCCCTTACTACTATAGGTTTTAGTAACAAGCTTCTTAAATGCATCTATTTCATTTCTACCATATCCTGCAATCTTAAACATATATGTACACATGATATTATTAATCTTACCATGTAAATTATATTTCTTATTTAATTTATCAAGTGAAGCAATATATACTTTAATATTTTTATTTATAATTTCTTTCTTATTATCATTATTTATCAAATTATTTAATTCTTCATCTGTCTTATCACTTGATATTAAAAGTATTCCACCATTCTTTATATCTTTAAGTAAATGATAATTATTTAGATATACATCTTTTGATACAACTACAAAGTCAGGTGAAGTTAAGAAATAAGGTGCTTCTATTTTAGTAGGTCCTACTCTTAAATGTGATATAGTTGTGCCACCACTCTTTTTAGAATCATATTCAAAGTATCCTTGAACATAATTATCTTTTATTTCACCTAGTACTTTGATAAAGTTTTTAGAGGCACCAACCATACCATCAGAACCAAATCCATATACTTTTATCTCTTTATAGTCTCTTTGTACTTCAATTTCTTTTGGCTCTAAACTTAAATGAGTAACATCATCATTTATACCAATTGTAAAATTGTTTTTAGGATTATCACTAAATAAATTTTCAAATACAGCATTTATATCTTTAAGTGGTACATCTTTAGAAGAAAGACCATATCTTCCTCCATATATACTTATATTCTTTTTCTTAAGTGCTTCCATTATATCTAGGTACAATGGTTCTCCTGTACTTCCAGGTTCTTTTGTTCTATCAAGAACAGCAATTCTTTCTACTGATTTAGGCAATACATTTAATAAATATTTAGTACTAAATGGTCTATAAAGATGAACTTCAATCATTCCAACTCTATATCCTTTTTTATTTAATATATCAACAACTGTTCTAATAGTGGAACATACGCTTCCCATCGCAATAATTATGTCAGATGCATCTTTTTTACCATAATAATTAAATGGCTTATAATCAGTAAATGCTAAAGTATTTATCTTTTCCATATATCTATTAACAATATCAGGCATATCATTATAATACTTATTTCTTACTTCAGTATTTTGAAAGTACACATCTCCTGTTTCAGAAGTACCTCTTGTTATTTCTTTTCCAATGTTTAACGCTCTATTTTTAAATTCATATACTTTTTTATAATCAATTAGTTTTCTTATTTCTTCAGTATCAACAAGTGAAACTTTATTAAGTTCATGACTAGTTCTAAATCCATCAAAGAAATGTAAGAATGGAAGACTTCCTTCAATCGCACTTAAGTGTGAAATAATACTCATATAGTATGCTTCTTCAACAGAGGAAGATGATAACATACAAAATCCAGTACTACGAGTAGCATAAATATCTTGATGGTCACCAAATATTGATAATGCATGAGTAGCTAAACTTCTAGCCGCAACATGTATAACACCTGGTAACATTTCTCCTGCCATTTTATACATTGTAGGTATCATTAAAAGTAATCCTTGTGAAGCTGTAAATGTTGTACCAAGACATCCTGCTTGTAATGCTCCATGTGTTACCGCAACAGCTCCTGCTTCACTTTGCATTTCTACTACTTTAACTGTATCATTAAATAGATTCTTTTTTCCTTCATTACTCCATTTATCAGTTAAAGTTGCCATTGGACTTGCAGGTGTAATTGGATAAATACCACATATTTCACTAAAAAGATATGCTCCAAGCGCACATGCTTCATTTCCATCTATAATATAATCTTTTTTCATATCATCACCATCTTAATTATAATATAATTTGCATCAAAATAAAAGTGATAATAAAAAGCACTATCACAATTTATTTTTATAAATTGTAGTCTACAAAAAAGAATGATAAATAACTCTATCACTCTTTATCATTAGTTTCATCTACATCATTTTCTTCATTATCAGTTTCTTCATTTGTACTCACATCATCAGTAGTACTTTCTTCTTTTAACTTTTTCTTTCTACTATAAAATATATCATATAGAATATAACTTAAAACTATTAATATTGAAAATAGTCCTATTAAAATATATTTATTATTTGTTTTCTTAACTACTTCATCTTTCTTTTCATCATCTTCTTTTATATCAGGTATTTTAGTATCTTCTTCTTTTTCTGTTTTAGTAACAACTATATAATAATTACCTTCATCATAATCATTATTAGTTTTTATTCTTACTATATTTTCACCTGTTACAAAATTTTCATTGCCAATTATTTCAACATTAACATCATTATCAGCATCATAGTCTATTAACAAACTATCAACAGTACTTGGTACTACTAAATGATAAGTATAAACACTTTCTTTAAATTCTTCTAAAAATTTAAAATTTTCAACAGTTAATCTCTTTAAACTAGGAAACTTATATTGAACATCTTCTGTTTTTTTAGCATAATTAATATTTAAAGTATATGTTGTTTTAACACCATCTACATCATTAATAATTTTTATAACATTTTTACCTTCTTTTAATACATGACTAGACTCATCAGCATTTTTAGGATTAAAAGTAAACTCACATTCACTTGATGAACAATATGGATAATATGTAACATTTTTATAATCTACATCAATATTATAAGTTGTAACATTAGGTTTCATATCAATAAATATTTCTTTATCAGTGTATAAAAATATTCCAGATAATGTAGAATCTATATTTATTTTAGCATTATCTACTATATTATAATAAAGTTTACTATTATTACATGGAAATGATTCATTATCACCTTTTACATAAAAGTTACTATTATTACCAATTAATTCAATAGATGCGTACCCATTTGGTGCTGTATCTTTTACTTTAAACTTTAACTTACTTATAAGTATATCACCACCATTTACATACATATTTTTACCAGTAACATTTTGAATACTAAAATCAATAATAGAAGAATATGTATTAAAATTAGTTATCTTATACCCATCTTCAATATAAACACTTTCATCATTATAATCAGGTAATAATTCAAATACATAAGGATTATAATATATTTGTATATCTGCTTTATTAAGTATTCCATCTTCACTATAAAAATCAGTTATAACATTAACTTCAATAGTATCTCCTTTACTATATTCAGTATTATTATTTACTACCTTTTGTAAATTACAACTTATATAATCTGCCTTAGTAAAAGATATAAACATAAAAAATGATATTAATAACATTAAAATTTTCTTCATTTTGATTCTTCCTTTTATATGTTAATAATATCAAAATTAATATATTCTTTCAAGTTTTTCAAGTTTTATCAAGTCATATACTTTACATACAGCAGTTATACCTTCTATACGAATTCCATGTAATTTATAATACACTTTTAATTCATCATTTAAATCTTTAGTATAAACATTTATTAACTCTTCAATATTTCTAGCATAATACTTCTTACCATCAATAATATAACTTAATACTTCAATATTAGTATACTTTAAAGACTTATTTAAACTATAAGAATTAGTATTCTTAAAATATATTTTAAATGTATCAATATAATTCAAATTAGTTCTATCATAATATAATATTTTATCACTATTAGAATCTATTTCACCTATATTAAAGGTTAAAAAAATAGAAAGCATAAATAATAATTTTATGATATTCTTTTTTATATTGATCACCATTATTATTATGCTTTATATTTTATAATTCTATGTACTCATATTTATTATTTTTAAATATTTTTTCAAGGTCTTTAGGATTCATAAATACAGTACTTGTATTAATATTAGGATGTACTCCTACTTCGTCTATATTCTCTATATCTTTATCTATTAATATAGTTACTTTATGAGCTTTATCATTAAGTATTCCAAGTGGTGAAACTGAACCTTTAGTAAGCCCTAGATAGTTATATAAATCTTTTTCATCTGCAAAAGAAAGCTTTCTACTGTTAATCTTATTACTTAATTCTTTTAAATTAACTTTCTTATTATGACATACGAGTACTAAATAATAATTTCTTTTCTTATCATCTCTTATAAATATATTTTTAAGTATATTTTCATATGGTTCAATATTCTCTTTTATAACTTCTTCCATAGTGAATACTGCTTTATGATTAATTACTCTATATTTAATATTTAGTTCATCTAATGTTTTATATATTTCTTCCTTTGTCATTTTTTACCTCTATTGGATTTACATGTATTACTACTAAATAAATCTCATCTATCTTCTTTAATATTTCTTTTTCAAGATTATTTGCGATTTCATGACTTTCATAAGTCTTTAAATTTCCATCCACAAATATAGTAAATGATATTTGATATTTATAACCTACTGGTGTTGAATTAAAATGATTTATCTTTATAATTTCACTATGCTTTTTTATTATATCAAGTACTTCATTCTTAGTTTCTTCATCTATTGATTTATCCATAAGAACATCATAACTTTCAATAAATATTTTAATAGCGGATATAAGTATCCATATAGATATTATTATACCTACAATACCATCTAAAAAGTATATATTATATGTAGAAAGTATACATGATATTAAAGTAAATGTTGTTATAACTGCATCTATTATATGATCTTTAGAATTAGCCTTTATAAGTAAATTATTATATTTTTTTGATAAGTAATTTGTATATATAAATAATGATATTTTGACTATTATAGTAATGATACATACAATTACAAGCCATATATTAAAATCATATTTATTACTACTAAATATTGAATTTAATGAATTTTTAAGTACTACAAGTGATATTAATACCATAGATATACTTATTAACATTGAATAAATATATTCTGCTTTACCATGTCCTAAATTATGATCATTATCTTTTGGTATACTTGATATTTTATTACCAATAAATGTCATTATTGAAGAAAATATATCGCCTGCACTATTAAAAGCATCAGCTATCATTGCTTGACTATTTGTAATATATCCAATTATTCCTTTTATAATAAGTAAAAATACATTACCTATCATTCCTAAAATACTAGCTATTTTAGTACTTTTATATCTTTTCATGTTTTCCTCCTTATATATTTTATTCAATATAACATTTTAATGTATCTTCTATCCAATATGAATATTTGATATTATCTTTTTCTAAACTTTTAAATTTTAAATATAAATCTATTCCATCACTAGGATCATGCCATATATCAACAAATACATAATCATAATATATATCTTTTTTAAAGTAATTAAACGCATCATCATTAATTATCTTTATTTTAGATTTATTTTTAAATTGTGGTAAGATGTACTCATTAAATAAATCTATTATTTCTTTATCTTTTTCAACTATTGTTACACTTTCTACATTATCTTTCATAGATACCATATAGGCATAATATCCAAGACCAAGTCCATATGTAAGAACATTACCAGTTGCTTCACTTATAGATTTCTTCATAGTTTCTATTTCATTAGGTGTAATTAACATCCATTCTCTATCATTTTCAAGAACACATGGATATTTATATTCATCTTTAAAATATCCAATACTAGGATATAATTTATCATTAATACATCTTAAATCATTAAATACAAATGCTTCGTATGGCTTATAACTCTTATATTCAAATCTCCATTTATTAGAACATATACATTTAAGATTAATATTTTTATAATATAAATTATCTTCATAAACACTTTTATCAAGTTCATAAACTATCTTATCAAATTCATGTATTATTTCTTTATCAGTAATGCCAAGTATACTTGTAAGTATTATTTTATATGATTCTAGTGTAGTAAATCCAAATTCATTTTTAATATCATTTATCATAGTTTCATTTATATAATCACTATAATCATTTAAGTATATTGATAATTTACTCATTATTAAATTATTTCTTTCTTCATTTGTCATATTTATATTATAAAATAAAAGGTAGAAGTAAATCTACCTTAAAATGGAAATTGTTTATTTTGATTAGCCTATTCTGAATGCTGGAGATACACCATTAGCAGCAGTAGCAGTATTACTACCACTCCAACCACCAGAACGATTAACTCTAAAGAAATCACTGTTACTCGTAGAATATGCGGAACGAAGCCACCAATAATAAGCACTCGTTCCCTTATATTTTTTAGCACCACTATAATTGCTTGTTGTTACACCAGCATTTATGTAATAATCAAAAGTTCTAGTTAAACTTTTTGCTGTATCATAACTATTACTCCAGTTACTAAATATTTCTTTTGGAGCTAATAAATATAATTTATCGGTGGTAACAAAATTAGTAGAGTCGCTTTTACCATGCCCTGACACAACAATTGTATCTATTATAATATTCCTTAAATCAACTGGCAATGCATTGTATATATCATTATTGATAAATGTTCTAAGTTCACTCGATGACCAACCTCCTGTATTAGATGTACTGCTATTAAATTCTTTATATAATATTATATCAGCAAATTCTAATACAAATCCACAAGCACTTTGTGAAAATCCAGACGCATTACATTCACTTGGTGTTGTTGTATTTGCAATACGTAGTGTATGAGTTCCATATGTCGTCCCCAAATCAATTGTTTTAGTTTCTCCAACTTTATATCCTCTAGTATTTCCAGCTTTAACCGAACTAACTATAGTTGCCCAACTATCGGTACTAAATGTTGATGGCTTTTCAGTAAAATATCCAGGATTACTTGTTCCACCATCTATTCTAGCATATGTTTTATCAAGATAAGATTTATTATATTTTGTTCCTGCTCCACCTACTAGATTAGTACTTTTTTCAAACATACTTGTACTACTCGTTACAGAGGTAGTTACAAATTTGCTACTAGCATATATAGTTTTAAGATTTGTCATATAGGCAAACATAACTTCCATATTTGTTACATTACTTGTATCAAAATGACTTACATCTAATGTTGTTGCTTGACTTTTCCAAAACATACCTTGCATATTTGTTACGTTTGATGTATCAAAGTTGCTTACATCTATGATTGTGGCTTGACTATGTTGAAACATACCTTGCATATTTGTTACGTTTGATGTATCAAAGTTGCTTACATCTATGATTGTGGCTTGACTATGTTG
>UMJX01002757.1_pt1 | contig 14306 bp, 11 predicted proteins | sample 1966131 | NCBI WGS metagenome assembly UMJX01 (sample SAMEA4836162, study PRJEB28245) | human gut metagenome | biome: gut microbiome; material: fecal sample | place: Denmark | collected 2008 | reverse complement strand
TAAATACATTATTTCCAAAGAACATATATTTAGCTAAAAATGTTCTTATTTCTGTTTGGCTTTTATTATATTCTCTTGAAAAGAAATCAAATATTGTTTCTTTTTCATTTTCAAATTTTATTTCTTGTGGTATATAACCTATTTTTACAGAAGGGCTTAACTTTATTTCTCCTTGATATTTTGAGTCCTTCCCTAAAATAATTTTAATTAAAGTTGATTTTCCGTGATCCATTTTCGCCTGTTATTCTGACCTTTTCGCCAAAGTAGACTTCCATATTAAAATTATTAAATACTACTTTTTCTCCATATTTTTTATTTAAATTCTTGATAATTAATACATCTTTTCCAGAACGAGAGGACATCTTAATATTAATTGGTAATTTTTTCTTTTCTATACTTACTTTATCTAATGCTTCTAACTTTTCAAGTCTTTTTTCTATGCATTTTGCTCTTTTGAAAAATGATTCATTTTGTTCAAGCTCTCCAAAACTTCTTAATTTTTTAATTGACTCTTTCATTTTTTCTATTTGCTTTTGTTGATTTTTATACTTCTCAAACTCAGCCAAAGTTCTTCTTTCGTCTTCTTTTACAGAATATGAATAATTACCGAAATATACTATAGTTTTCCCTTTTTCTAATAGTATTATTTTATTTACCACTTTATCTAAAAAATATCTATCATGCGAAATTAAAACAACCGTACCTTTGTATGAATTTAAGGATTTTTCTAGCCATTCTAATGTTTCTATATCTAAATGATTTGTGGGTTCATCTAATAATAAAACATCTGGATTTTTTAGCAATATTGTTGCTAAATTCACTATGGTTTTTTCTCCACCACTTAAAGTATTGTATTTTTTATTTAAAAATTCTGTTTTGAATTTAAACCCAGAACATATCTTTTTAAACTTTTCTTCTAGTTCATAACCTCCTAAAGTTATATATTCTTCTTGGAGTCTGCCATATCTTTTTATTAGGTTTTCTATATTCTGATTTTCGTCTAACATTAAAACTTCTAATTCTTTTAATCTCTTTTCCATATCAAAATATTTCTTGAAACTTCTTTTTAAATATTCCTCGACTACTATACTGTCATTTTCATTAGGATACACTTGTTTTAAATACCCAATTTCTGCTTCTTTTCTTATATTAACTTTTCCTGAATCTGCTTTTTCTTCTCCACTTATTATTTTTAAAATTGTGGATTTTCCAGATCCATTATCTCCAATTAAAGCTATTCTCTCTCCTGTTTTTATTTCAAAACTAACTCCGTCTAAAACATTTTTTAATCCGTAGTTTTTCTTTATATTATTTAATTCGATTTCTATCATTTTTATATCTCCTTATCCTATTTTTTTAAGTATAACGAGATATATTTGCTACTTATACTATTACAACATGTAGCAATTATCTCGTTGTAATAGTTTTGCAGCCGAAACCCCTAAATTTTATTTCTTCTTCTAATTTTTCCTCTCTATTCATTTTTTCTCTCCTTTTTTATTTAAAAAAACACTATAGCCCACTACAAAATTTATGCTATGCAAACTGCATGCATAAAATAGCTAGAACAGACCACAGTGCTTCAACATAAACAAATAATACAAAATTTCTTACTTCTTTTATAGAATACCATAATTTTCCTGGTTTGTCAAAAGAAGTTTAGTTATTTTTTGTTTACGCTATCTATTATCTTCAGCATATTTTTCATATTCGTTAATACAAACATCTCCAGATAAAAATATATCTCCATTTATTGTATTACCTTCTTCAATCTCTTCAATCATCTTATTATTTAAAAAGCTTTTTGTAAAAAATATTGGTAATTCACCATATCCAGTATTAATTACTACACTATAATATTTTGGCAATTCTATTCCAAACATATTTATACCGTATTTATTTGCATATTTTATGGTCCCTTTGAATTTGAGCAGATTATCCTTGTAGTGTTCCTTTTCATTTCTTTCTTTTTCATTCATAATTGTATTATTATTTATAATCAAATTTGATGGTATTAGTACTCCATCTTCAAAAATAATTTTATTCATGTTTTCAGATACAAATATACTATCGTTCTGACTTTTTTCATTTTTATAAACATCTATATTCATTCCAAATGCGCTAATTTGAGCTTCGATAATATCACCTGTTTTCAATTTTTTACCTAGCACAGCTTCATTTACTAATCTTATAATTATAACTCCCGTGTCATCTTCTCTTGAAACCAAATATGTGTTAGGAAAGTTGTTCATTACTTCAATTATCTTTAATCTCCATACTGTTCCTGATGTATGATGAAAAAACATATTGTCCACTTTTAACTTATTATCTTTTTCTGTGGTCTCCAATATGATTTGTATGTTCTTCTTCTCTTGTGGATAATAATTATAATATTCCTTTTCTCCATATTTAACCTTTGTTTGTGCTTCAGAGAGAATCACTTTGTAAAAATCTTTCAACGTACTATCTTCTAATGGAATTATAAAATTGTCAAATAAAAAATTATCCATATTTTTTCTCCTTTAATTTTATATGAATTAGACTATCTATTTGTATTGACATTATTTTTAATTGGTGCTATTCTATTAATAGAAGTTATATCTTCGTTACTAGTAATGTTTTTATCACTCGGCCTTTGAGCCACTAAAGAAGATTTACTTCTATTTTTTTGTCCATTTTTCCAGCTGACCTTATAATTCTATAATATTGGTCTGTTTCATTACTATCCAAAATAGCACAACGAGTTAAAATAAGGTTTAACCTTAAATGTCAATTAAATATTGATTTTCACTTAGGTGATTTTAAGTTCTAGTTTTCTAGAACTTTTATTTTTATTTATTATATATAATTTTTATTAAAAATATTGTCGAACTTTGTAATCGATTATCAAAAATTAGATTATAATAAGAATTATTAAAAACAGATAATTTTTTTGGTTTTTATCAATATTTTTGATCATCATACAAAATCATTCCTGCACCAAGTTCTTCATTAGGTCTTGATACAAATCCAAATTTCTCATAAAAACTTTCTTTTCCTTTTGATGCTCCTAAATATGTTCTTATTTCTGGATTTATTTTCTTATATTCATTAATCTTTTCTATTAATTTGTTCATTATACCTGTTCCTATTTTTTTACCTTGATATTCTGGAATTACCATTATATCTTGTATATATAAAAATATTGTTTTATCTCCAATAATTCTTCCATACCCAATTAGGTTATTGCCATCGTAAACACAAAGTGAGTATAATGTATTTCTTAAAGCTTCTTCTATAATATTATTTTCTCTCGTTCCCCAACCTACTGATTCTGTTAGCATATTAAATTCAGTAGCTATTGGAGTTTTTTCAATATAATTTATTTGCATATTTTTCTCCTATACCTCTTTTCATTATCTACTAGAAAAAATTTAGTTGTTTACTATTTTTTATTTGTGCTAAAAATTCTAATTTCTTTTGACATTTTAAATTTTTCTGCATGTTTGTTGTTCTTTCTGTGGATATTATAGCACCTTTTCTCAAAAAAATAAAACATCTAGCACTATGAGCTTAATTGGTTGCATCGTAAGCCTTAAACTCACGACCTTCGGGTTATGAGCGAGGTTTGACCAGTTTTTGTGGTTTTGTGAAAATTAGAGTTTTTGTTGGTATTTCAGTATTTGTAAGAGTTTTGGTTTGTAGAACATTTGTATCTTTTTAGGGCATTTTTGGAGAATATTTTACCCAATTTTTACCCAATGGGTATGGTACGTTTGTTCTTACGAAATTGGCTCTTGTGGGAAATATTTTTATTGAGAAAAATTTTAATTTTTAGGAGGATTTAGATTATGAATAATTTAAGAGAAGTTAATGATGATATTTTGAAAGATTGGTTAGAATTTAGAGAGGAGACTTTACTTTGTCAACTTTCTGATATGGATTATAAGTATAGTTTGAATTTTGATAAGTTTTGCGAGAAGATTTTGCGTAATGTTTCTAAGGATAATAAGCAGTTTGTTCAGTCACAACTTGATAAATTGTATGATGATTTTATGATGTATCTTGATTATTGGAATGAGAAATATTATAGGAATGGTTTCTGCGATGGGGTTGAATTGATTTGTGGATGTATAAATTCATAAAATAATAAAAAGTGTGAAATTTGACTTTATATCTTAAAAGTCGTTTTTCCCACTTTTATACTTCATTAAGAATATTATTATATTTATTAAATTCTTTAATAAACTCCACTTTTACAACATTTTTAGAATTTTCATATTCTATTTTGATGCTAATTTACATCTCTTCACTCAATTCATATTTTTCATTCTAGAAATTTCATATAATGGTAATATTTCAATTTTGTCTGGTTCAATATTATAGATAATTTTTGCTCTAAATTCTTCTAATTTTAATTCCATCATATCACTAAATTCTCTATAAACAATTTTTGAATCTTCACTTTCTTCAACCCTAAAAATATTCTTTTGTAATTCAAGTATTTCAGATAATACTACTGCTTTATTTCCTTCTCTCTCTTTATAATATCTAAAATGTCTTGCAGATTCTTGTATTTTCACACGTAAATCATATATTTTCTGAAACAAATCATGTGCCTTTATATAATTAGCTTCTCCAGTAAAAAATTCTATGTCTCCCAATATAAAATTCAGATTATCTGTACTTTGCTTTAAATAATTTAAATATTGATTGACTATTTTATTAATATTATCAATAGTTTTATTATATAATTTTTCAATTTTCTCTTCTAAGTATTTTTCACTTGCGTCTTTTGATAACTTTTTAAATAACTCTTTATTTTCTTTTTTAATTTCTTCTTTTATTAAATTTGTATGTTCAAATTCTTTTACAGGTATTTTTTGTTTAATCTGTTTATAATACTCTGTTATCCACAATTTATTTTTTTGTTCATTTATAAACTTTATAAAAATATTTTCTTCAAAGTCAATATCCATATAATCTATCTTATTTAGCTCTATTACCATTCTTCTGCATTCATTCCAATACTGTTCTAACACCCTCTTTTTCTCTACTTTATATGCAGATATATAGAAAAATACAGTAACAATTGAACTACAAAATGCTCCTAATACAATGTCTTTCATAAATCCTGTAAAATTATTTGCAAATTTTATATCTAATAATTCAAACAAAACTGCCATAATAAATAGTATGCTTGAAATTATAATAGATAATTTTGCTGCCTTACAATTAACTTTCATATTTACCTCTTCTACTTTAAATAATACTCTACTAACTTCATATATTGATCTTGTGCATTTAAACAAGTATCGATTAAATATCCTTTTTCTCCACCATTTTGATATTCTTTTAATCCTCTATAATAGAACAATTTATCTTTATCTAATATGATAAAAGGAATTATATTATTTTTTAAACACTCTTTAAAAATAATTATTCTACCCACTCTACCATTTCCATCTTGAAATGGATGTATTTTTTCAAATCTTGCATGAAATTCTATTATTTCTTTTATTGTTATTTTGGATAAAGAGTTGTACCAATCCATTAATTTTGTCATATCCCTTTGAACATATTTAGGTAATGTAGTTTTTGTGCTTCCTGCTTCATTAACAACTTGTTTATAATCACCAACTTTAAACCATTCTTTTCTACTATCTGCAGTTCCTTCTTTTAATAATCTATGAAATTCTTTTATCATATCTTCTGTCAAATTTTCTTCTGCTTTATCTAACATATAATCCACTAGCTTAAAATGATTAGCCGTTTCTAATATATCATCAACACTTGCAATTGTTTCTCCTTCAAATAAAATTGTATTTGTTTCAAATATATATCTCGTTTGATCTTCTGTTAATTTGCTACCTTCAATGTGATTTGTATTATATGCAAATATAATTTGTGTATTATGATATAAATTGCCTTTTAATTTCATTTCTTTTTGTTCTCTTAGTATATTTAATAAATTAACTTTAGATATATCAAATCTATCTTGCTCATCATTCAATAATTCATCAATAGTAACTTCAAATAATTCTGATAATTTTTTTAATGCTTCAATATTTGGCTCTAATATTCCAGATTCATATTTTGAAACTGTAGCAGATTTTATTTCTAATGCCTCTGCTACTTTGGCTTGAGTCATTTTCTTACTTTCCCTATATGATTTTAATTTTTCTCCTAACATAATAAAAACTCTCCTTTTTTAACTATAATATTATTATATCATATTATTTCCAAAAAAGAAAGTTTTATTATATTTTTCTTGATTTTATTTCTAAAAAAGAATATTTATTATGCTAAATAAATATTTGAAAAATTAATTTTCTGATGCAAAATCTTCAAAGGCTTCAAAGTCTATTTATAGATTAACTATTTCACGAAAGTAACCAGACCATATATATATATACAAAAAAATTAAGAAAAGGGCAGACTTCAAAAATAAAATCTGCATTTTTTATCCTCTATTTAATCGCCTTGTTTAAACAATATTCTTATTCTTTTAATAATAATCATTATTGTCAAAAATGTAATTAACAATATATAAGAAATAATAGATGTAAATATTGTTCTAAAAATAATATTATCTATTGCAACATAAATCAACATGAAAAATACCAAAATAATATTAATAAGAACCGTAAAATTTATTGATGCATTTGTTTCCTCTAATACTACTTTTTTTATCCCATCATTTTTTTGAGATTCCATGTTTAATATGCCTCCTTGAAATGATAGTAATGCTGATATTACAACTGAAATAACAACCATTATAGCTTCCACCATAGAATCTGAAAATGTATATATTATTGATATACCTGTTGCTGTAATTATAGGCACAACATAAAGTACAATTATATGTTTTCTAGCTCCATCAAATATTTTAAAATGATCCGTTACTATTTTAAATATATTTATAAAATTATTATTTCTTTTTATTCCATAAATAAATAATATAACTAAACTTAATACTATTAAAGAAAAAGCTATATTCAATCTCATAATTCACCTCTTATATTTTATTATAAACCATATGCTCTAAATATTCTTTAGTAATCTCAATAAAATGATTTTTTAATTTTTCATCATCTATATCTCCAAAAGCATTCACTACTTCATCTGGAATACCTTCAATAATACTTAAATTATTTATATTATTTATGTTTATAGTCCTTGTTCTTCCATATATCGACGTAACAAATTTTACACCACTATAATCTATGTCTTCAAATTCATATATTCTACTAGTACCATTAAAATATCCAGAAATTTTTTCTTTCCATTTTTTCACATTTGAGAATCCTGCTATTATTCTTTCTTCTTTACCATATCCCATACTATCTGTATCTGCCTTATCGTTTGAAACATTGTTTCTAGTATATATAATTTTCATTAATCCATCATTATCTAATAGTTTTTTCACAAAAACTTGAGGGCAAATATTACCTGTAGTAGTATACAAGTTCAATTCATCATTAATATATTTTCTTAAATAATCTGTAGTTATAGTTTTTATTCCATATTGACCAATATTTTGAAATATAATAATTCCTTTGCATACATCCCCTCCTTTTGGTACAGCAAAGAAAACTCTAAAATGTATAGTCTCAGCATGTTCTTTCTTTCTAGTATACAAAACTTTATTAGTTTTTGTATTTACGATATTAGCTTCAATTCCATATCCTCCAGAATTAATATCAATATATGTATATCTAAACTTTTCATTTTCTTCTATTTTTATTTTCTCTGTTTCTATTTTGAACATTTTCTGTTCATAGTCATTCATTATAAATCTTTTACTATGCTTAATACAGAAATTATTTAATAACTCAAAGAAATCACTATATTCTTTTTCATTTCCAGTAATTTTTTTATTTAAATTCATTATTTTTATTTCATTTTTCTTTCCTTTAGGCATTTTTTCTCTTAACCAAATGCTACATGCAGTTAAACTTAAATTATTCATTATAATCCCCCATTTATATACCTCATCTAAGCTAATTTATTAGCATTTCCATTTATACTTTCTATATCTTTTCTTATTTGCATAAAAGTATTAATATTATCTTCAAATAATTCTCCTACTTCTCCTACAGCTCTAAATGGATCTTCTGTTAATGCAATCATATCTATTGTTCCATTTTTAATTACATAATCAATTAATAGTTTAACAAATTGAATTTGCCTCATATTTAATTGATTTTTATTTATGTATTTTGAAAAAATTTCGCTTGCTGTCGCTGGATCTAATCCAACAATATTTCTTACAACTTCTACTACATTTTTATCTCCATAGGCATTTTCAAATTCTTTATTAGTGCCTAGCTCCTCAAATAATATTCTTTCTAAATCTTTCTTTTCTATTTCATTAATTTTTTCATTATGTCTTATTTTCCAAACAATTATATTATCTAAATTACTATTGAAATACTTACTTATCTTTTTCTTATAATTAGTAAAGTCGTTTCCGCTGTTCAAATATACGTACTCTTCGCTTACTTCCCTTAATGTATCTTCAAAATCAGAATAAACTGGTGGTCTCATATATGGGTCTATGTATTGAATTAAATCTCTTAATTCTTCTCTAACTTTTTCAATTTCAAAGAAACTTGCTCTACTTAAATAATCTGTTTCAGCTACCTTTATAATTAATTCTTGTTTTTCTACTACCTTTGGTACTGTTCCTAATTTTTCAAGTTCTGTTACTAAACTAGATATATTTTCTTCTATTCTCTTCGTTTTTTGATTATTTATCCTTTTTACTTGTAAACTATATAATAAATTATCAAACTTCTTTGCATCTTCATTTTCATCTGATGTAAATAAAATAGGTGTAATATTTTCTTTTATATTTGTCGCATCTAATATAGATAAGTAATTCCAATTTTCTTTCTTAGAAAATTGATCAATATAATATAGTTTTGCTTTTACCATAAAACTATCTTTATTTAGTTTAGATATTTCTTCAATAAATTCATTAATTAAAGATTCTCTATATTGTTTAAAGCCTTCTTGTGATTGATATTTCATATGCTGTAATTCAACAATCAAGTCAAGTTTATAATTAAATATTTTTTCTGTAAGGCTAATTTGAGATGACGTTTCTATTCCCTTTGCATTTACAGAAAAAAACTCAAAATTCTTGCAATAATCAAAAATGTAAAACTCTTTTTTATCTTGTCCTATTCCAAATAAATCTTTACAAAGTCTTGTTCCTCTTCCTATCATTTGCCAGAACTTAATTTTAGATTTTACTGGTTTAAAGAACACTAAATTTACTACTTCTGGAACATCTACTCCTGTATCTAGCATATCAACTGATATTGCTATTTGAGGGAAATCATCTTTCTTTGAAAAATCGTCTATTATAGTGTCGTTATATTTTACTTGATTATCTATTAACTTTGCAAATTCACCTTTGTACGATGGATATAATTCATTAAATACATCTTCTATTTTTTGTGCATGTCTATGGTTTTTTGCAAATATAATTGTTTTCCCTAACTTATCTCCACCTTCAACCTTTATTCCTTTTTCCATTAGTAATTCTATAAGTTTCTTAATAGTATCTCTATTGAACAACCAACTATTTATTGCAGCTGCATTTATTTCTTCAGGTGCTTCATCTTCTTCAAATAAGTTTTCATATTCTTCTTTTTCTTCGTCGGATAATTCGTTGTATTTAATTCCCCTATCCATAAAGTCTGTACTTGTAGATATAGAATGGTATTCTACTAAATATCCATCTTTTACAGCTTGTTCATATTCATAAGCATATGTAGGAACATTGTTTTCTATTTCAAAAAATCTATATGTATTTCTATCAACATCACTTCTAGGAGTTGCTGTAAGCCCTACAACCAATCCATCAAAATATTCAAATATTGCTTGATATCTGTTATATATACTTCTGTGTGCTTCATCCACAATTATTAAATCAAAATGTCCAGGAGTAAATAATTTATTTCCAGTTTTAGATTTGATATCATCAATTGCATTCATCATTGTTTGATATGTTGAGAATACAATTCTTGATTCTTCCGGATTTTCTTTTGAACTTAATAAATTACAGCCCGACATATTAGGTAATAATTTATTAAAGTTGTTTTTTGCTTGTTTTACAAGTACAGTTCTATCTGCTAAAAATAGTATATTCTTAGCCCAATTTTGTTCTGTTAATACTTTAGCTATTGATATTGCTGTTCTTGTTTTTCCTGTACCGGTAGCCATAACCAGAAGAGCTTTTCTATGTCCTTCTTCAAAAGTTTCACATACACTTTTTATAGCTTCTAATTGATACTCTCTTCCTGCAATATTTGGATCTAAATATACATGTAATAAACTTTGTTTGTTTTTCCTTCTATCAATAAGTAGTTGCAATTCATCCTGTGTATAGAAACCACTAACTCTTCTTGGTGCATATTCTTTATCGTCCCACATATATATTTCATATCCATTTGTATAATATATAACTGGTCTTTGATGATGTTCTGTTTCAATACAATCCGCATATAGTTTTGCTTGATTTTGACCAACTCTTGCATCTACACTTGTTTTCTTTGCTTCTACTACAGCAAGTGGTAATCCATTTTCTCCAAATAATACATAATCAACATATCCTATTCCTTCATTATTTGGCATTCCTGATACTTCTAATTCTGCTGTCATATTTGTATCAAAATCCCATCCAGCCAGCTTTAATTCTAAATCTATATATCTCTTTCTTGTTTCTGCTTCTGATATATTTTCTACTTTAAAATCATAAACATTTTTCTTATTCTCTCTATTTTCAGTTATTTGTTTTCTTAATTCATTATTCTCTTTTATCGCTTCTTCTAATTTTTTATCTCTTTTACTTAATTCTTCATATAGATTCTCTTTTTCTTTAACTGCTAAAATATTAGCGTTTTCTTTTGGTAAAATAGTTTCGTCAAATTTTAATTCTTGGTAGTCTTGTCCATAACAATAAGATATCCATTGCATAAAATTAAATAGATATCTTAAAGACATTACTGCCTCTTGTCTTGTTATTTTCCTGTTATTATGCACAGCAAAATTACCAAGTTTTATAATATATTTAATTTGTGGAAATAGTTTTGCATCTAGTATGTTCCTAAATGAAATTTCATGAATTAATGTCGATATATTGTCTTGATATGGCATCTTTAAGTCCATATCATTAGCATATAACCATTTTACTGCAAGTTCTAATGCCCTTCTACTTAATATACTACATGTTACTGTATTTAATCCTATTCCATTTTCTGCTTCTATTGAAGCATCTGCAAAGCTTCTGAATATTTCCGTTTGCTTTAAAAAATCAAAATTTGACATATTTTACTCCTAACTAATTTTTAATTCTCCTTTTTGTTCTTTAAATATTTTTATAATATCCTCCGTATTCATTTCTTTCCTTTTAAATTGTTCATAAAGTTTTAATAATGTTTCAGTTCTAATAATTAATATATTGTTTCTTTCTGCAATTTTTATTTGCCTATCAGGTGTCTCTTCTCTTTCTTCTATTTCTTTTTCTCTTTGAGTTGCTACAATAAATATTCCTTTTACATTTTCTTGACTATTGCATTGCTCTATTTTTTCTTCATACATTAATACATGATTAAACGTTTTATTAACATCTGTACCTTTTATATTTCTTGACAACCCTTTTGTTTCTATTATAAAAGTTACATCATCTTTTTTTATTCTAAAATCTTCTTCCATTTCATCAATAAAATTATCATCTCTATATTCTAAAATTTCGTTTAATATTTCAACAACTTCATTCTGCAATTTCTTATCAGTTTGATATAAAATGCTTTTAATTTTTTCATTTTCTAACAACTTTTCTATCTCTTCTTCTTTCTGCTTTTCTTTTTTTGTAATTTCTTCTTCTATTTGATGTATGTTGTTTTTTATTTCAACATCATCAAATATATTAATTTTGTCTATCCATTCAGGCTTTGCATCAATATCATCATTTAATATGTTCGTCTTATACAAAAACTCCTCTAATATTACCTTACTTTCGAATATATTTAATGTTGTATAATACAATCTTTCTTTAATATTAACTGTAGTTATTTTATTTGATTTATCCGAAGTTAGAATTATATTTTCTTTTTCAAATGCTATATCAGGAAAATGAAAGTCTGCACTACTTTCTAGTTTATTTAAGGTAGTTTTTGTAGTTTCAAATTCTAATTGAAAAGCATATGCATAAATATTATTTAAAACTATTTGTTCAATTAATTTAGTTAAATTTTTCAAATACTCTCCACAATGATATTCTCGTGAATAATAATTATATCTAAAATAGTTATTTTGAGGTAATACAACTACTATCTTAGCTTCATTGCTATTATTAATTATATTTTTATAATGTGTTATATCTTTAATAAAATTGATACTTCCTGTAGAATTGTCATTATTTTCCCATAGTTCACTAAAACTCAAATCTAAAATATTAATTTCAAAATCATCAAAGGATTTAGGTTCTTTAAAATCACTAATGCAATATTTACTGTCTTCTTGATATTCTTTTTTTCTTTCATAATCTCCTGTTATTATTTGTATCATAAATTAACTCCTATCCAAAATATTTATTCATTAAGCTTTCTTGTAGTTTTTGTATTTCTTCCAAACTCTTTTGTATTTCAAATTTTTGTTTATCAGTTTTTTTTACAAACTCAGCAAACTCTAATTGTCTCTTCATATCTGGTACAATTTGCATATAATTTTTCATAATATCTGTATTTAAATTTGGTTGTATGCCATCTGGCGCTATCGCTCTAAAATGCTTTGTACAAAAATTTAAGGATTGCAAAAAGAATATTGGATTCAATACTTCTTCATAATTTTCAAAAGCTAGCCAACCATCGTGAATACAACCATCAAATTTTATTATTCTAGCAAAACCTAGAGATACCCCACAATTTGCAAATATTAATCCACCCTTTTTTATTAATCTACTTTTTTTAGCACCTTCTTCAGTTATTTTTTCTTTTGTGTTATTTAAATAAATGCCATCTCCTTTTGTTGCATCTCCAATTTTTATCCACGGAACAGTTCCATTTAAATACTTATTTATTGGCCTTGGTGAAGCCCCTCTATATATTTTACAAATATTTCCCAATTTTTTTATAGTAAAATTCTTAGAATTTTCTATCGGATTTCCAAACATGTCGACAAACTGAGATTTAATTAATTCATCTAATTCTTCAGTCTGTTTTTTTCTTATATCTATTATTTCTTCGATTTTATCTAATTTTTTTATAATTTCTTCTTGCTCTTCTAAAGAAGGCAATTTTTTTATTGTAATTTTAGATAATCCTTCATTATTTAATGCTTTTTGTGTTGCTCCTTTACAGTTTTTGTCTTTTTGTTCATTAAAACTATTAGAATTAAATAGCCAATATAAAAATTTACTTTTCACATTATCTTTTGGTTCTATGACAAAGAATCCTGTTGAGTATATATTATTTACATTCTGTTTATCTATCATTACTACTTTAAGTGTATCTTGCATTTTAGCAAATAAAACATCTCCAACTTTAACATTTTGATTAGCTCGTGAAGGTTTATTGTCAAATGTTACTTCTATAAAACTACTAATTTCATTTTCTATAACATCACCAGTTGCAATATATCTTCTTTTTCCTTCAAAAGTCTTTACTGAACTTCCTGACACTTTACAGAATTCTATAATTTTCTTCATTACAATAATCCCTCCAACTCTTTTAGTTTTTGTTGAAGTTCGTTTTCCATATCAATTACTCTTTTAAGAATAACTTTTGGGTCTTCATATTCTTTCTTTTCAACTATAATTTCTTTATATTTGTTAATAGATAAGTCGTAATCATTTTTTATTATTTCTTCTTTAGGAACAAAAAATGATTTTTCAGTTCTTGCTCTTTTTTGTTCTTCTTTTGAATTTCGATTGTTAAATCTTTTTATAATATCTGGTATATCATTTTCTTTTACAGGCTGTCTTTGGTCATCTAAACTAAATCCATCTGCTGTCATATCATAGAACCATACCTTATCTGTTCCACCATCACTTGTTTTAGTAAATATCATAATAGCAGTTGAAACTCCAGCATAAGGTTTAAATACGCCACTTGGCATTGATATTATTGCTTCCAATTTATGCTTTTCAATAATTTCTTTTCTTATTGCTTTATGAGCATTTGAACTTCCAAATAGCACTCCATCTGGAACTATTGAAGCAGCTCGTCCCCCTATTCTTAATATTCTTAAGAACAATGCTAAAAATAATAATTCTGTCTTTTTTGTTTTTGTAACATTTAATAAATCTTTTGAAG
>UMJX01002318.1_pt1 | contig 14579 bp, 15 predicted proteins | sample 1966131 | NCBI WGS metagenome assembly UMJX01 (sample SAMEA4836162, study PRJEB28245) | human gut metagenome | biome: gut microbiome; material: fecal sample | place: Denmark | collected 2008 | reverse complement strand
ATCTCATCAAAATCAAATCCAAATTCAGTAGCAGGAGCAATAGCTGGATTGGTAAAGGAAAATAATTATGCAGAAATGCAAGCAATAGGAGCAGGAGCTTTAAATCAAGCAGTTAAGGCAGTAGCAATAGCAAGAGGTTTTGTAGCACCATCTGGTGTTGATTTAGTTTGTGTACCAGCATTTGCAGAAGTTCAAGTAGAAGGGGAGGAAAGAACAGGAATTAAATTAATAATAGAGTCTAGAAAATAAGGTGAAAATCAAAATTAAAAAAATAATAGGGGGCATGTATATAATTATTTATCATGTCCTCTTTTGTATATAGATATAAAATTTAACTATTGAAAATTTTAAAAAAATAATATATCATAAGGACGAAAGAAAATAATTATAAGGAAAGAAAGTACAATGAAATTTAAGTATATCAAATATATTTTTATAATTTTAGTTATTTTAATAGTAATTTTTGCAATTTATAAAGTAACTTCAAAAAATAATTCAAAACTTAGCAATGATTTTTCAGAATCAATTGAAACCGTTTATCAAGATAATTTGAGATTAGGAATATGTAGTTTTGATACTATAAATCCGTTATTAACTAAAAACAAAGAAATGGTTAATATAAATCAATTAATATATGAACCACTATTAACTTTAGATTCTTCATATAAACTAAATCTTTGCTTAGCTACTGAATATGCAAAAACTGCTACAACAACATATATAATAAAAGTTGATAATAATGTTAAATGGTCAAATGGAATGAATTTTAGTGCTAAAGATGTAAAATTTACTATAGATTTATTAAAATCAACTGATACTATATTTTCAGAAAATGTTAAGAATATATCAAGTGCAGAAGTAATTGATGATTCTACTGTAAAAATCAATTTAAGTGAAGAAACTTATTTTTTTGAAAATAATTTAATTTTTCCAATAATGTGTCAAAATTATTATGCAGGAGAAAATTTTTTTGAATCGACAAAATATCCTATTGGTACAGGTTTGTATAAAATATCATCTTTTTCAAATAATGAAATAGTACTAGAGAAAAATGAAAATTATAGAAATACTGAAAATACCAATAAAAATATTCAAAAAATAAATATCACACTGTTTAATTCAATGGGAGAACTTTATAATAGTTTTAAAATAGGCAATATAGATATTATTAATACTTCAAATTTAACATATAAAAATTATATAGGAACAATTGGGTATTATGCAAAAGAATATAAAGGTAGAGAATATGATTTTTTAAGTTGTAATTGTGATGATTATTTAATGAAACAAAAAAGTATAAGACAAGCTATTAATTATGCAATAGATAGAGAAAATATAATATCTACAATATATAATAATAGATATTATCCATCAGAATATATACTGGATTATGGAAGTTATGTGTATAGTGGTAATTCATCAAGTTCAGGTTATAATCCTGAAAAGGCAAAAGAAATTCTTGAAACAGACGGCTGGGTATATACAAATAATAGGTGGAAAAAAAACGGATATAATTTGTATATAACAATAAGTGTAAATTCAAGTAATTCTAAAAGGGTGGAAGTAGCTAAAGTTATAAAAACGCAACTTGAAAGTATTGGAATTCAAGTTAATATAAATGAGCTTTCAGATAATCAATATAATTGGAATTTAAAAAACAAAAATTATCAAATATTATTAACAGGTGTTTATAACAGTTATAGTCCGGAACTTACATATTTCTACGGAGAAGGAAATATTGCTAATTATAAAAATGATGAAGTTTCCAGAATATTAAGTGACATCAAAAATATTACTGATCAAAAAATATTAGGAGAAAAATATAAAAATTTAGTCAATATAACTAAAGAAGATTGTGCATATATCAGTCTATACAGAAATAAAAATACTCTATTAATAAATCAAAAGGTTATAGGAAATTTTGAACCAACTAATTATGGAATATTTAGAAATTTTGAGAGTTGGAATAGGGAATAAAAAACAAATTAAAAAAATATAAAAAACATGTTGACAAAAGAAGAAATGTAATGTATATTATAGAAAGTGATACAAACAAATGTTTAAAAAGGAGAGGTAATTATGGAAAACGCAGAAAAGAAAAAAGCATTAGAGGCAGCTCTAGGGCAAATTGAAAAACAATTCGGTAAAGGTTCAGTTATGAAATTAGGAGATTTTACAGCAATGAATGTAGAAGCTATACCTACAGGAGCATTAAGTTTAGATGTTGCTTTAGGAATAGGTGGTATACCTAGAGGAAGAATAATAGAGGTTTTTGGACCAGAATCTTCAGGTAAAACAACATTAACTTTACATATGATAGCAGAGGCCCAAAAATTAGGAGGAGAAGCAGCTTTTATTGATGCTGAACATGCATTAGATCCTGTTTATGCTAAACATTTAGGAGTTGATATAGATAATTTAATAGTTTCTCAACCAGATACTGGTGAACAAGCATTAGAAATTGCAGAAGCATTAGTTAGAAGTGGTGCTTTAGATATAATTGTAGTAGATTCAGTTGCTGCATTAGTTCCTAAAGCTGAGATAGACGGAGATATGGGAGACTCTCATATTGGTTTACAAGCAAGATTAATGTCACAAGCATTACGTAAATTAGCTGGTGCTATAAATAAAACAAAAACAGTAATAGTATTTATAAACCAATTAAGAGAAAAAGTAGGAGTAATGTTTGGAAATCCAGAAACAACACCAGGAGGACGTGCATTGAAATTCTATGCATCTGTTAGATTAGACATAAGAAAAATAGAAAACTTAAAACAAGATGGAGAAGTTGTAGGTAATAGAGCAAGAGTTAAAATAGTAAAAAATAAAGTTGCTCCACCTTTTAGAGAAGCAGAGTTTGATATTATGTATGGAAAAGGAATATCAAAAGAAGGAAATATAGTAGATTTAGCAGTTAACCTTGATATTATTGAGAAAAGCGGTTCTTGGTTTAGTTATAATGAAACAAGGATTGGACAAGGTAGAGAAAATGTAAAAAAATATTTAATAGAAAACCCAGAAATAATGAAAGAAATAGAAGATAAAATTAGAGATAATTTTAATAAAGCTTTTGAAAAAAGTTTAGGTGATGAGCCTGAAGAAACAGAAGATGATGGAGAAGAATAATAAATGTATTCGTTAGAAGAATTTGAAAAATATGATAAAATGAAATCAAAAGTTCTAAAATATGTTTTATATAAGAAAAGAACAGAACAAGAAGTACGTAAAAAGTTTTCAAAAGAACTTGAAGAAAATGTCTTAGATGATATAATAGAAGAACTTAAAGAAAATTTATACATAAATGATTACAACTATATAGAAAGAGCGGTAAATGAGTTTGTTAATTTAAAAAATTTATCTATAAAAGAAATAAAATACAAGTTATATTCTAAAGGAATAAAAAATAGTTTAATAGATGAGTATATATATAATAATATTGACTTTCTTGAAGAATATGAACAAAAATCAGCATATAAAATAGCTTATAAAAAAAGAAACATTATGGAAGATGATGAAATAAAGGTATATTTATTAAAAAAAGGATATACTGATGAGTGTATAAAAAAAGCATTAGAGTAAATACAAGGTTTATAGGTAAAACCTTATTTAAAAACCTAAATATACTATACAAGGATTGTTAATTATAATGCAAAATGTACTAACATTAGAAACAAATAAATATGAGATAAAAATAGATAATTTTGAGGGACCATTAGACTTACTATGTCACTTAATTGAAAAAAATAAATTAGATATATTTGAAGTAAAAATAAGTGATATAACAGACCAATATATAGATTATATAAATCAAATGGAAAAAATGAATCTTGAAGTAACAAGTGAATTTTTAATAATGGCTTCTACACTATTATATTTGAAATCAAAAACACTTCTACCAAAAGAAACTGAAGATGAAGAAGAGTTAACTGAAGAACAATTATTACAAAGAATAATAGATTACAAAAAATATAAAGAAATTAGCAAAAGACTAAAAGAAAATTATGAAATATTTTCAAAACGTATATTTAAATTACCAGAAATAATAGAACTTCCTAAACAGCAATTAGAAAGAAATTACGAAAAAAATATAATTCCAGAATTGTATGCTGAAGTGATAAATAAAAATAAAGTACGTATAAACAAAAATGCTAAAAATATACAAAAAATAGCAATTACAGAAACATTTACTGTTGGTAGCAAAGTTAAAGATATGTATAGAGAATTAATTCGCAATAAAAAATTTGTATTTAATAGATTATTTTCTATTAAAAAGCATAATAAAAATGAAGTGGTTACAGCTTTTAGTGGACTTTTGGAAATGTCTAGAAGAAGCAAAGTATTAACACAGCAAGAAGAACTATTTGGAGATATTACTGTAACTAAAAATAATGCAAGATAATAAAAATTAAAGAAATATATGTAGTTGAATTTGCAAAAGTATAAACAAATAAAAAATGGAAAAAATAGTAATATACATACACAAGAATGTTTATAAAGAGGTGTTATATATTGCTATTTTTTATCACTATATCAATAATATTAGTTAATGTTATAATGTTAATTTTCTCAAGTTTTAAATTAATTGTTACTAATTTAGAAATTAATAATTCAAACAATAAAATAATGCCTATTTATGAACTTAAAATTGCATTTTATCTGTTAGGGAAAATAAAACTTTTTAGCTTTAAAATTAATAATAATAAAACTAAAAAAATATTAGAAAAAGATTTTATTAAGCAAAAAATAGAAAATATAAAAATAAAATCACATGAGAAAAGTAAAAAACAGAAAAAATTTCAAATCAAAATTTTAAAACAATTTATAAAAAAATTAGAATTAGAAAGCATAAACTTATTAATATATGTAGATACAAAAAATGTTATATTAACATCATATTTTGTTGGTATAATTTCTAGTATTATTCCTAATATTTTAAAAGAAAATATTAAAAATTTTGACGGCAAACATCATATATTTAAAATTACTCCATTATATAAAAACCAAAATTATATTTATATAAAATTAAATTGTATAATTAATATTAAAATAGTACATATTATGAGTATGTATAAACTTGGTAATAAATATAAAGGAGGGAAAAAATATGAAAGATCACCCTATAGAAGGTTTAATGTTAACTGCTATGGAAAGTATTAGAAGCATGATAGATGTAAATACAATAATAGGTGAACCAATGGAAATTTCAGAAGAGATTACTATAATACCAATATCTAAAGTTGGTTTTGGATTAGCAGCTGGTGGGAGCGAATTTAAAGATGAAACTGTTGAAGGGTATTTAAGAAAACAAAATGATGAAGAAGAAATTCAATATAGATTACCTTTTGGAGGAGGCTCTGGTGTAGGTGCTAGTATAACTCCAGTAGCTTTTATAGTGGTTCAGAGTGAAACAGTTAAACTAATGCCTGTTGAACATAATAATTGTATAGATAAACTTCTAGATTATGTTCCTGATTTATTTGAAAAAATAAATAAATATATGGATAAAAAAATAGAAAATAAAGAAAAACAAACAGAAAAAATCATAGAACAGATGAGAAAAAATTCACAATAAGTATAAAGAGAGGTAATAATAAATGTTAGATAAATGCAATATATGTCCACATAATTGTAATGTAAATAGAAATCTAGGACAATTAGGTAGATGCAAAAGTAATGCTAATGTAAAAATTGCATTAGCATCATTACATAAATTTGAAGAACCATGTATTAGTGGAGAAAATGGTTCTGGTACAGTATTTTTTTCAAATTGTAATTTAAGATGCACATATTGCCAAAATTATGAAATAAGTCATTTAGGAAAAGGAAAAGAAATAACAATTAAAGAATTAGCAGATATTTTTATAAATCAACAGGAAAACGGAGCTCATAATATTAATTTAGTAACACCTACAATGTATGTGTATCAAATTATTGATGCTATTAAAATTGCAAAACAAAATGGACTTACTATTCCTATTATTTATAATACAAATAGCTATGAAAATGTTGAAACAATCAAACTGCTAAAAGGATATATAGATATTTATTTGCCAGATTTAAAATATTTTTCAAATGAGTTATCAAAAAAATATTCAAAAGCTGACAATTATTTTGAAAATGCCACACAAGCAATAAAAGAGATGTATTCTCAAGTTGGAGGACCTGCATTTAATGAAAACGGATTGCTAAAAAAGGGAGTTATTATTAGACATTTAGTTTTACCACATTATTTGCAAAACACTAAAAATATCTTAAAATGGATTAAAAATAATTTACCAGATGATATATATGTAAGTGTGATGGCACAATATTTCCCATGTTATAAAGCTGTAAATGATGATAAAATAAATAGAAAATTAACAAAACATGAATATAAGACAATTGAAGATTACATATATTTAATAGGTTTAGAAAATGGCTACTTGCAAGACCTAGAGGAAAATGAAGAACAATATGTTCCACACTTCTAAATAATAGTAGTGTGGAACATAAAAATATTACCAAAATTTCATAATAGAATGTAATATTGATCCGTCAGTGCTTTTTACAACTACATAATTTGCATCATTATCAGTTCCATAATAAGCAATTATATTATTTTCAGATAACTTAATTTGTTTTTTATATAATATTTCAAATTCATTGCATTCATGTGAACAGCATAAGCTATCTGGCAAAATTTCTGTAGCAATATCTAAATAACATAAATTGTTCATATGATTGTTTACATCTATATCAGATTTTCGTATTTTGTAATCTAATTCAGTAGAATAATCTTGTAATTCAGTTAATTTTGGTAAATCAGTTATACCAAAAACTGATTTATCTTCAGGTATGTAACCTTCAATTATTTTATCTTGAATTTTAACAACTTTGTTATGAATAGGGTTTATTAATACCCATTTAGAAGATGCAATGCATACTATATCTCCTTTGGAATTAAGAACTTCGAAATCTCTATAAGAATATAGTTTAGTATTATATCTAGACCAGGTTTTAACTGTAAGAATATCGTTATATTTAGGTCTGGATATGATTTTGGCTTTCCAATTTAATAAAGCCCAGGAAAGATTTGTTTTTTCGATATCGGTTACGCCATAGCCAATGCTTGAAGAATGCATTTCGGCGATATTTTCTAATATGGAAAGTAGACCTTTGTTGCTGAGATGGTTTGATTTGTTTAAGAGTGTTAGGTCTACTCTGAAGTTTTTAGTAAAAAACATGGTTTGTGCCTCCTTGTGAAATGTGTTAGTGGTGTTATAAATAAATTTTTTTTGGGGGTGCCGAGAGAAAAAATTTGTTACTTTTGAAAAAACAAATTCCTTCAAACGCGGTGTAGTGCGTACTTGGTTTATTGGACTTGTTACGATAATGACTGAGGTTGAATGTTTGAGGGCTCAGGTCGGAGATTTGTTTTTTCAAAAGTAACAAATTTCTTTCTCCGAATGAGGTTTGGAGTATGTATTTATTTATAACTATATAATTACTATTAATTGATATTATTATAACATTATTTGGGGTAAAATCAAGGTGAAGTGGGAATTTTGTTGAGTTATAAGTAAATATTTTACTAAGATATAGGTAAAGAGCTTATTAATGTATGAACAAAAGCAAATCAAATTTGACAAATTGTAGAAAATATAATACTATTATGTAAAATTATGCTAGTAAGGGGGACTTATAAATATGAAAGAAAAAGTAATGCCAAGAACATTGCCAGGTTTTATGCAATTATTGCCAAATGAGCAAATATTATTTAATGAAATGAAGGAAAAAATACAAAAAACTTATGAGAAGTTTGGTTTTTTACCACTAGATACTCCTATAATTGAATCATCAGAAGTATTGTTAGCAAAAGCAGGTGGGGAAACTGAAAAACAAATATATAGATTTAGTAAGGGAGATTCAGATTTATCTTTAAGATTTGATTTAACTGTGCCACTTGCAAAATATGTTACAGAAAATTATGCTAATTTAAGTTTTCCATTTAGAAGATATCAAATAGGTAAAGTATATAGGGGTGAAAAAGCACAAAGAGGAAGATTCCGCGAATTTTACCAATGCGATATAGATGTGATAGGAGAAAATGAATTAAGTTTAATAAATGATGCAGAAATTCCAAGCGTAATTTATGCTACATTTAAAGAGCTAGGCTTTGATGATTTTACAATTAGTATAAATAATAGAAAAATATTGAATGGATTATTTGAATCATTAAAATTAAAAGAAAAATCAGTAGATATATTAAGAATTATAGATAAAATTGATAAAATAGGAAAAGAAAATGTAATTAAAGAAATTAAAGATTTAGAAGTGCCAGAAGAAAAAATAAATACTATTATGAATTTTATAGCTATTACAGGAGATGTAGAATATACAATATCAGAATTAAGAAAATTAAATATTAAAAATGATTTATTTGAATTAGGTGTAAATGAATTAGAAGAAGTTGCAAAAAATATAAATCTTTTTGGTGTACCAAAAGAAAATTATAAAATAGATTTAACTATTGCAAGAGGTTTAGATTATTATACTGGAACAGTATATGAAACATTTTTAAATGAATATAGATCACTTGGAAGTGTATGTTCAGGTGGTAGATACGATAATTTAGCAGAATATTATACAGATAAAAAATTGCCAGGTGTTGGAATTTCTATAGGTCTTACAAGATTGTTTTTTCAATTAAATGATAAAAAAATTATTGAAGCAGGAAATAAATCAATATCAGAAGTTTTAATAATTTCTATGGTAGATGATTTTACAAAAAGCATAGAAATTGCTACAAAATTAAGGAATGCAGGTATTAATACACAAATATATACAAATAATGCCAAAATAAAAAATCAATTTAAATATGCAAGTAGATTAAATATTCCATATGTTATAGTAATAGGTGAAGATGAAATTAAAGAAAATAAAATCTCTTTAAAAAATATGGAAAATGGAGAACAAGTTTCTATTTCAATTGAAGAAGCTATAAAGGTACTAAATAAATAATAAAACATATGAAGAAAAATTTTATATATTAAATAAATAAAATAATAAAACAAATGAAAAAATCAAATTTATTAATATAATAATAAATTGTGTGAAAAAGTGATAGATTTACTAAACAAAAAACATAATATATTTGGGGCAGTATAAAATAAAGGAGGCTGTCTATGCAAAATAATATAGAAAATAATATGTATACAGAAGAAAAAAATAATTGTATTCAAGAGTTTATTAATACAATAAAATTAAAATTAGAAAAAGAAAAAATATTAGTAGTTGATAGATTTGAAGAAGATTTTGCTGTATGTGAAGATAGAAGTAGCAAAAAAATGATAAACATAGAAATATCAAAACTACCAGAACAAGTTAAAGAAGGCGATATATTAAGATTTAAAAATAATAAATATGAAATAGATGAGGAAAAAAGAAAAGAAATAGAAAAAAGAATTAATGATAAAATGAAAAATCTATTTAATGACTAAAGAAAGTTTTTTTGGGGGGCAAAATACAAATGAGTAAAAAAAGTACAAAGAGTATAAATAAACTAGTTAGTACCATTATGACCATAATTATAATAATAATTACAGCATACTTTGGTGGAGATAGTATATTCAAAAAATTTACTGCGGAAAGTCAAGAAGTAGTTGGTGTACAAGGATTAGACAATATATCAATTCAAACAGGAGACTCATGTATATCTAAAATTGATATAAACGAAAATACATTAAGAGTGTATTATTTTGATGTTGGTCAAGCAGATAGTATACTAATAGTAAATAATGGACAATCAATGTTAATAGATGCAGGAAATAATGATGATGGTGATTTAGTAGTTAATAATTTAAAAAAGATTGGAATACAGAAATTAGATTATGTTGTAGGAACACATCCACACGAAGATCATATAGGCGGTTTAGATGATGTAATAAATAATGTAGATGTAGGAACAATTTATATGCCTAAAACTACTACAACAACTAAAACATACGAAGATGTAATAGATGCAATAGCTAATAAAAAGAAAAAAATAACAGTTCCGAAAGTTGGAGATACTTTTAATGTAGGAAACGCAAAATGTGAAATTATGTCTATAGAAGATAACAAGAAGAACTTAAATGCATGTTCAATAGTAATAAGAATGGAATATGATGGAACAAGTTATTTATTTACAGGTGATGCTGAAAAAGAAAATGAAGTAGCTAGAAATTGGCCACAAACAGATATATTAAAATCAGGACATCATGGTTCAAGAACAAGCTCATCACAAAAATTTTTAGATGAGATAAAACCTAGTCTTATTATAATTTCATGTGGAAAAAATAATGATTATGGTCATCCACATAAAGAAACAATGGAAAGATATAATAAATTAGGAGCAACAATTTATAGAACAGATGAAAGTGGAAATATATTAGTTATACAAACAAATCAATAAATGCTTCTAAAATTAACTATACCTAAAAAAGTAGAGTTCAAAATCAGAGTTCAAAAATTAAAAGAGGTGCTTTATGTATAATAATGAAATATCAAATATATTAAAATATAAAATTGAATTAGGAAAATACAATGAAGCGATACAAATTCTAGAAAAAGAAATATTGGAAATATATATATCAAAAATAAAAGAAATTGATAATGATTTCCAATATACTACTCTTATAAACCTTATGGATAAAGCACAATATGTATTAAATCAATATTATAACATTCAATTAAAAAAATATTTTTACATTATAAATGACCAATGTAGTGAAGAATATGAAGTATATATTTTGATGAAAATATATAGGGAAATAAAGGAAGTGAATAGATGAATAATTTTGAATATATAACTAAGATATGTGAATATGAAACCAAGTCAAAGGAAAAGCAAAATTTAAGACATTTAAAAACTGTTTTAGATAAAGTTATTAATTATATTATTAATAAAAAAAGAGAAAATCCAGAGATAACAATGAGTGATATTAATGAAGAAATAGATGATATAGTTCAAAATTTTCTGTCAAGTACAATAGAAAATAATGTTATAAGAAGTGTTATGGAATGTTATTTGGAAAATAATATGTATTCTGGAAAAATAAATGTTAGTAATTTATATGATAAAATATGTGAAAGAGAAAGAAAAGGAGAAATAAATATTGATAAGTTAGATAGAGAAAAAATTCCATATTCATTTAATGTGGAAAAAAGTATGGAAAATCTAATTATCGTATTACTGAAAAATATAAGGTATCAGCAAGAATGTTTTGATAAAATTGAAGGCTTAAATGAATTAATGCAAGTATTGAAAATGCAATCACCTAAAGTTAGAGAGTTAACATTAAGGAAAACTTTGAATGAGTTAAATTATACAGCAGAAGAAAAAGAAAATTTTATTAAAGCTCTAAAAGATGGTTATAAAATTTATTTTAAAAGTGAAAGAGAAACAATTGAAGAAAAAATAAAAGAACATACATGTGAAAGTAGAAAAAAATTAAAAGAAGATTGTATAAAACATATAACCGAAAGTATAAAATTTTTGAATACATTTGGTCTATTAGAAGACTTTACAAATTCTAACAATAAATCATATAGGAAAGTTTATATAAATAATATAAATTATACACCAGAACAAGTTAAAGAACTATTAAGTGAAGAAAAATTAAAAAAATTAAATATAGAGGAACTAATGGTATTATCTTCATACTGGACTAATAGAGTAAACAAAGTATTACAACATATAAATATGGCTTTATTTATTATCAATGATAAGGAAATATTAAAGGAAGATAAAAAAGAGAAAAATGGAATTAGATATGTGGTAACAGAAGAAGATGTAATTAATATTATACTTAAAATGAATGTTATTCACAAAATATATTTAGATATATATAAACAAATTGAAAGTACCGAAGAATATAAGCCAGTTATCAAATTAAATAAACATATCCAAGAGGTTCAAAGAACATATGGTAAGCAATACAAAAAATACTTTGATAGATTATTTCCTAATAGTGAAAATAATTTAAAAAATGATATTATAGATTCTAGTTTATATGAAAATGCTAGATATAATTCATACAAAGTAAAAACATTTAATATGCAAGCATTACTGGTATGTTTATGCAATTCGAATTCTAAGAACATTGAGAATTTTGGATATATAGAAGAAAAAGACAAAGGGAAAAAAGAAATATTGATTGGCGTAGATGTAAAAGGTCTAAATATGCAGTACGCACTACATATGCCAAAACATGTAGTATTAGAATATTTAAAAGAAGCACAAGGAAATACAATGTTTCCAAAATATCAAGGAAGTGAAGATTTTACATTAAGAGAAGGAGAAATGCTAAAATCACATATTTTGGTACCTTTAACAGAAGAAGCGGATAATCAAATTAAATTGGCTACAGAAGCATTAACTCCTTTAGATAGATATGCAAACACAGTAAGACATATAAATTATTATAGAAAACAAGGTAAAATGCCTGAACATATGATGGATTGTATACAAAGTAAAAAAGGTAAAAGATATGTGTACAAAAGAAAATATGTAGACTTAGCAGGTGAAGGTGATAAGGAATTAGGTATGTAGAACCAATATTAAAATTTTTACACTTTTGAAATATTATTTTTCATAATTTTTCAAAGTGTAAAGATTTTAATAGCTTTGAAAATATTTGCCGATGGAATAAGGAGTTTATGAATCAAATATAAAAAATACCAAAAGTAGAAAACACAAAAATAAAAATATTAAAAAAAGAAGAAAGTTAAAAATAATTGTAGACAAAATTAATAACATGTGATATTATAATCAAGTAATAAATGCCTGAGTGGCGGAACTGGCAGACGCACTGGATTCAAAATCCAGCGGGAAACCATGTGGGTTCGAGTCCCACCTTAGGCACCATAAAAAAAGGAGTAGCAATCATGAAAAAAATAGCAATAATAAATGATGTACATAGTAACTATTTATTATTGAAATCAGTTTTAGATGATATAAAAAAATATAATGTTGATGATTTTATATTTTGTGGGGATTATATAACGGATGGCTTTGACAACGATAAAGTATTGGATATAATAAAAAGTAAGACTAAAAATATTATAGCAGGCAATAGAGATTTATCAATTGCAAATTATGATAACAAGTCATGGGATGATATTAATCAAATGAAATCCATGTTATATGCATATACTAATACAACAGATGAAAATAAAGCTTTTTTAAAAACACTACCAATTTTTAAAATCATAAATATTGAAAATAAAAAAATTTGTTTTTCACATGGAACACCTTTTAATGTCAGAAAACTAGTAAACAACAATAGTTACGATGTTTTTGATAAATTAATTGATAATTTTTCTTGCGACATATATTTATTTGCACATACACATATACCATTTCATATAATATATAGAAATAAGCATTTTATAAATTCTGGAGCTATTAGTTGTTCGGTTGATAATAATCCACACTCAACCTATGGAATACTGTCAATTCAAGAAAACGATATACAATACTCGCAAAAGGAGTTATATTATAATTTTGAAGATGTAAAGAAATATTATATAGAGAGTAATTATCATAGAGAATGTAAAGAATGGTCTAATTTAATTTTATACACATTACGAGACGGATTTGATTATTGTTGTGATTTTATACAATTTATAAATAAATTTAGTAATGGTAGTGAGAAAATAATCAGTGATTTATGGCATATAAAATTTGAGGAATATATGCACTACAAAAATCTGGAAATATTTTAGATTAGGTACAAGGCAATTCTTATTTTAATAAATATTCTAAAAAATTCTAGAGAAAGAATCTCTAGAATTTTTTTAGTTGTTATTCAATTTCATTGTGCAAAATTTTTAAAACAATATTTTAAATAAAAACTTTATACAATGCGGTTATTAATCCAATATCAGTTGGGGCATCAATATCAATCACACCTGACAGCAAAAATGCTCTAAATATATCGTTCATCTCTTTAGGCTCAACAGAATAATCAATAAAATCAATATTTAGTTTATTGCACATACAAGTCATATTATGCTTAGCTATTTCTGTATCCCATCCATTATTAAAATGAACAGCCAAAGGGCGTAATCCACTTTTAAAGCAAAAATCTAATAAATATGAGGAATCACAGCCACCGCTTATTCCAATTACACAATCATATTTATTATTACTTCCATGTTCCTTGATTTCAGTAACAATTTTGTCAAGTATCTTTTTTCCGTCATCATTATTAGGGTATTCTCTTTCCAACATATCATGTCTAAAACAGTAGTTACATATACCATTTTCTCTAATGAAACAATCTTCTATTGTTTCATCAAATAAACACCGCTTACAACTTTTCATAATGAATTCTCCTTTTCTATATTGTTTTTAATAAATTTTTCACAATTTTGATACAAAGAAATTACAATTTCTTGTATTAAATTTTATATAATTAATGTTGTAATAAATTTTTGAGCAAAAGTCAAATTTATGTAAAATCTGCAAGTAAAAAAATTATGAAATTTTCACAATACTAATGAAAATTTTTACGAGAATGGTTGAAAAATGGCTCATAATATGTTATAAATATATT
>UMJX01034050.1_pt1 | contig 14807 bp, 10 predicted proteins | sample 1966131 | NCBI WGS metagenome assembly UMJX01 (sample SAMEA4836162, study PRJEB28245) | human gut metagenome | biome: gut microbiome; material: fecal sample | place: Denmark | collected 2008 | reverse complement strand
AGTCTGCGATCACTGCCGCATAGGCAGCTTAGAAAAGCGGTATATTCAAATCAAAATGAGTAAAAAAGATCACTGCCGCATAGGCAGCTTAGAAATGTTTTTGCGTTAGCTGCTACCTAAATTTGCGTGATCACTGCCGCATAGGCAGCTTAGAAACCATGGGCCTTGGCGTACTCTTTGGCTTTATCGATCACTGCCGCATAGGCAGCTTAGAAACAGTTGCTTACCTGTTCGTAACTGCTGTTAAAGATCACTGCCGCATAGGCAGCTTAGAAATTTGTCGTATCACAAACCTGATTACATTCTGCGATCACTGCCGCATAGGCAGCTTAGAAACAAACAGTGGGGGTGAAGCATACTCTTCACATGATCACTGCCGCATAGGCAGCTTAGAAAAGGTTCATTCTCGGGGCCTTTCGGGGATTTGCGATCACTGCCGCATAGGCAGCTTAGAAAGGCAGAAGAAATTACTGGAAGAAATCATCACCGATCACTGCCGCATAGGCAGCTTAGAAAATCCCAAGAAAATTCATAATAGTCCAGTTTGCGATCACTGCCGCATAGGCAGCTTAGAAATCTTCCGGCTCCAAGGTGTGTGCGATGGTAGTGATCACTGCCGCATAGGCAGCTTAGAAAGCAGAACAGTGGCCAAAGCTGATGCTCGACCAGATCACTGCCGCATAGGCAGCTTAGAAATGGTAAGGGTCTCCTTTGTACGCCGTAGCACCGATCACTGCCGCATAGGCAGCTTAGAAAACCACTCCACGGACCCCGCAGGAGGAGAAGAGGATCACTGCCGCATAGGCAGCTTAGAAAATCCTCCCGGGTGCAGACGTAGGGGGAAGGGGGATCACTGCCGCATAGGCAGCTTAGAAAAACCAAGGTCCACACAGGCGTTGCGGCAGTGCGATCACTGCCGCATAGGCAGCTTAGAAATGAGCTTTTGCGCAAAGAGCGGGATGCGGTTTGATCACTGCCGCATAGGCAGCTTAGAAAAAAAGCCCAGAGGCGCCCGCCGGGGTGACTGCGATCACTGCCGCATAGGCAGCTTAGAAAGTGCTCAGCAATAACGATGACTGGATGAGCGGGATCACTGCCGCATAGGCAGCTTAGAAATCATAATGGCCGCGCTGGCAGTCTGTACATCAGATCACTGCCGCATAGGCAGCTTAGAAATGGGATGATAGGCAAAACCCCAATTTCCGCTCGATCACTGCCGCATAGGCAGCTTAGAAAACAAGGAAATGGATGAAAAGACAGGCCTCTGTGATCACTGCCGCATAGGCAGCTTAGAAATTACGACCATCACGGCAGGCACATACAAGGAAGATCACTGCCGCATAGGCAGCTTAGAAACAACTTGAAGGGCTTTCCAAGTCGGTGGATGATGATCACTGCCGCATAGGCAGCTTAGAAAGCACTCTGTTTTTTCCCTCTTAGCCTTGTTTCGATCACTGCCGCATAGGCAGCTTAGAAATCATCAACGTGCACGGCAAGCCGATGGACTACGATCACTGCCGCATAGGCAGCTTAGAAACTGTTTCCGGTGGGGACTATCCTTGAAACCACGATCACTGCCGCATAGGCAGCTTAGAAATAACAAGGGCCCTTGCCATTGTCGGATGGATTGATCACTGCCGCATAGGCAGCTTAGAAATTCCACACCTTCCGGCACACCCACGCCACGCGGATCACTGCCGCATAGGCAGCTTAGAAATTAGCAGATGACGGAAATTCCTATTATATGTGGATCACTGCCGCATAGGCAGCTTAGAAATATATTTATCCGGATTAAATCTATACACAGCCGATCACTGCCGCATAGGCAGCTTAGAAATATATTTATCCGGATTAAATCTATACACAGCCGATCACTGCCGCATAGGCAGCTTAGAAATATATTTATCCGGATTAAATCTATACACAGCCGATCACTGCCGCATAGGCAGCTTAGAAACGTACAGCACGATTCTGAACGCATTCGATGGGATCACTGCCGCATAGGCAGCTTAGAAATTAAAGTGCTCAAATCGACTGGGATACAATCAGATCACTGCCGCATAGGCAGCTTAGAAATTAACTTTTGCTGATGCGATCGGTGATAAGAATGATCACTGCCGCATAGGCAGCTTAGAAAAAAAGCAGTGATTTTTACATCATTACTAAGATTGATCACTGCCGCATAGGCAGCTTAGAAAAGTAAAAGATATAGTATAATATATAAGGAAAATGATCACTGCCGCATAGGCAGCTTAGAAACACGTCTGCCATAGCCTAAAGACTTTGGGTAGGATCACTGCCGCATAGGCAGCTTAGAAAAGCTAACTTAATAGCCTGAAAATCTGTACCTGTGATCACTGCCGCATAGGCAGCTTAGAAAAGCTGCTGAGAGGTTGTCCGTATCGAGAAACCGATCACTGCCGCATAGGCAGCTTAGAAACCAGCATGGCGGGGGTCACGATTTTATCTTTGGATCACTGCCGCATAGGCAGCTTAGAAATTGTCTACAAGGCGGGCCAGCTGGTTGAAAGAGATCACTGCCGGATAGGCAGCTTAGAAATGGTTTAAAGCGTTTGATGCGGTAAGAGATGTGATTACTGCCGGATAGGCAGCTTAGAAAGGAAGCGTTACAAAAAACGGTAACGAAATGTCGATCACTGCCGCATAGGCAGCTTAGAAAACGTGAGATTTCCTTTTTTCCACGTGCGATTCAATCATTGCCGAGACAACAGAAAAACCATAAAACCAGCCTGACGGCTGTACGAACTACAACTCATCCGACGGCTCCGCCGCCACCTTCCCTAAAGGGCAAGGTCAAAACCAATTAAACCTCGCTGCGCTCGAGAAAAACAGTACTTTCTACATAGGTGGATTAGCAAACAGAAATGGTATAATAAGGTAGCAGGAGAGGAATCATTGCCGCAAAGGCAGCTTAGAAAAAAGATTGCTTTTGCTATCCTTGATTCGCTATGATCACTGCCGTGTAGGCAGCTTAGAAAACGTGGGATTTCCCTTTCTCCACGTGCGATTCGACTACTGCCGAGAGAACAGAAAAACCATACAACCAGCCTGACGGCTGTACGAACTACAACTCATCCGACGGCTCCGCCGCCACCTTCCCTAAAGGGCAAGGTCAAAACCACTTAAACCTCGCTTCGCTCGAGAAAAACAACACTGCCGCACAGGCAGCTCATGTTTCTCTTTGAAAGGTTCACTTTGCTGAATCTTTCTTTTTTTATTTCTTTTTTGACGTTTCTTCAAAAAAATCTTTTGTTAGGCTCTTGAAGTGGACAGGATTTGTCATTGTAAAAATTATACTGATAGTAGAGGGGAGAGTGGGTGTCTGGGATGCGGGAAGGCATCCCATAGATGTGTCTGCTGGAATGGAGTGAGCATGATGGATTCGGTGGGAAGGATTACTCTGGCTGCCAGGAAGGGGCGGGGGAAGGATGCGGCGAAGGAGGTTTATATCGCTGCGTTTCCGGTCCTTCGCGCGCGTTTCTTTGAACGGTGCAAGGCGGCGCATATGACAGGGAATGCTGTCATGAACAGGATGGCGGAGGAGTACTTGTCGGATCTTGCGGCCGGGCGGGACCGGTCGCGTGAGCTTTTGTCACTGGTGGAAGGAGTGAAGGAAAGGATGGAGCAGCAGGGGGCGTCGGGTTCGCTTTTGACGGAGCGTTTCATTGCGCGTGTGCCAGCTTCGGTGAAGGATCGTCTGGCAGAGAACTGCGAGCATTACGGATGCTCGGTGAATGCGATGCTGAATGCTTTCATGTGCTGGTATGCGGTGAAGGGGGAGACTCTTTCGAAGGATACGAAGGAAATCCGCGGAGTGGAAAAGGGTGTAGTCACGAGTTTCAAGACTTCGTATGCGCTGAAGAAGAAGTTCATGTACCTTTGCCGGGCCAATGGGAGCGATGCGCGCTCGACGATCCTTGCTTTCATCGACGAGTACGGGCGTCATCCGGAGATGGTGGAGTCTGGTCTGCCGGCTCTTTCTTTTGAAATCGTGAAGGACTGCGCGGCAAGGATGGAGATGCCTGAGTCTTCTCGTGATCTTCTGAAGGAAACGTGCAGCCAGGCGGGATTTGCGGTATCGAATGTGCTGACGGCTTTTATGGCGCTTTATGTGGAGTGGTATGGGAAGGATCATCAGGAAATGATGAAAAAGCTGGACAGCGCTAAGAATCCGTCGTCTTCGGATACGTCGCAGATGACGTTCTTCATTCTGGAAAGGGACAAGGAGGAGTTCGGGCGGATCTGCAAGGCGATGGGAAGGTCGCAGCGGGAGGTCCTGAATGATCTGGCGGCGTCGTTCGTGAAGAAGGGAAATGCGGATGGATTCAGCCCCGTCGCCATGGGCAGGGAAGTCTCGGCGATGGCAGCATTCCGCATGAATAAGGAGCTCAAGCGTGATTTCAAGAAGGCATGCCTGGATCTTTACCTGACGCCGACGGCAGTCCTGAATCATCTGGTGAGAAGGTTCATAGCAGAACACAAGTAAACCTGTTTTCCCCTAAGCAAAAAGGCTGCGGCGAAATGTGCAATCATTTCGCCACAGTCTTTTTATTATTGTCATTATTGTCTTTAGTCTTCTGCGAGAACTTCTTTCATGATGGAGACTGCTTTTTCAAGGTCTTCTTCAGGAATGTTGAGCGCAGGGAGGAGACGGATTTTTTCTTTCGCTGTCAGTACGACGACACCTTTTTCAAGGAGTTTGGGAACGATAGTGGAAACGTCTTTTTCTGGCTCGATGCCCCACATGAGGCCCATGCCTGCTACGGATTTGACGCCTTTGGCACCTTCGAAGCTTTCTTTGATGAATTTGCCTTTTTCAGCGACGGAATCAAGGAGCTTGTCATCGATGTGATCAAGGATGGCGAGGGCGCCTGCGCAGACGATCGGGTTGCCGCCGAAGGTGGAGCCGTGGGTGCCGCTGGAGAGGACGTCCTTTGTCTTTTCGCCGAAGAGGGTAGCTCCGATCGGAAGGCCGCCGCCCAGGCCTTTGGCAGTGGAGATGATGTCCGGGGTGACGTCGTAGTTCATGTAGCCGTAGAGTTTTCCTGTACGGCCATTTCCTGTCTGTACTTCGTCGACGACGAGGAGGATGTCATGTTCCTTGGCATAAGCGCCGACGCCTTCGAAGAAGTCTTTATCGAGGGGATGGACGCCGCCTTCGCCCTGGATAGGTTCTACCATGACGGCGCAGATTTCCGGATGGGCTTCGCAGAGTTTGATGAAGGCATCGAGGTCATTAGCCGGTGTGTAGAGGAATCCTTCTGTCAGGGGGAAGAAGTTCTGATGGAATACGTCCTGGCCGGTTGCAGCGAGGGTGGTGATGGTACGGCCGTGGAAGCTGTTGATCAGGGTGACGATGGTGGTTCTGTCCTTGCCGTACTTGTCGATGGAGTATTTTCTGGCTCCCTTGATGGCGCATTCATTGGCTTCAGCGCCGGAGTTGGAGAAGAATACGTCCTTCATGCCTGTCTTTTCGCAGAGCGCCTGTGCCAGGTCTGTCTGGGGCATGGTGTAGAAAAGGTTGGATACATGGTTCAGGGTATGGAGCTGCTTGGTGACGGCTTCGATCCAGGGTTCATAGGAAATGCCGAGGACGTCGACGCCGATGCCGGTGCCCATGTCGATGTATTCTTTGCCTTTGTCGTCATAGAGGTGGGATCCTTCTCCCTTGACGAAGCATACGGGGTATCTGTTGTAAGTGTGGGTGATGTAGGTCTTGTCTTTTTCAAATGTATTCATGGGTCTGGCTCCTTTTCTGTATTCGATCAGGCGGAGAACATGGTTCCGAGTCCTTCGTCGGTTAAGAGTTCGATGAGGAGAGCGTGCGGGATCTCTCCATTGATGATGAAGACTTTCTTGACGCCGCCTTTGATGGCGTCGGTGCATCCGTCGACTTTGGGGATCATGCCGCCTGCGATGGTGCCGTCTTTCTTGAGGGCTTCCGTCTCTTCGACGGTGAGGGACTTGATGAGGCTGCAGGGGTTGTCCTTGTCCTTGAGGACGCCGTCGATGTTGCTCATGAAGACGAGACATTCGGCGTTCAGGGCAGCTGCGATTTCAGTGGCTGCTGTGTCGGCGTTGATATTGTGCGGCTGTCCTTTGTCGTCGATGCCGACGGAGGAAATGACGGGGATGTAGCCGCCTGCGAGGAGGTTGTCGATGATGCCTTTATTGACGGCGTCGATTTCTCCTACAAGGCCGAGGGCCGGGTCCTTGGTGTGGACGTGAATGAGGTTGCCGTCTATACCGCAGAGGCCGGCTGCCTTTCCGCCAAGGGCGGTGAGTTCAGCGACAAGGCCTTTATTGATCTTACCGGCAAGGACCATCTGCACGACTTCCATGGTGTCTTCGTTCGTGACTCGGAGGCCGTTCACGAAGTGGGACTCGATGTGGAGGGCATCCAGCATATGGTTGATATCAGGGCCGCCTCCATGGACGAGGATGACATTGACGCCGACGAGGCGGAGGAGAAGGATGTCCTGCATGACGGATTTCTTCAGTTCCGGATCGGTCATTGCATTTCCGCCGTACTTGGCAACGACGTATTTTCCTGCGTATTCTTTGATGTACGGGATCGCCTGGGTGAGGATCTCGGCGCGTACTGCATTAGTTGCCTGGTTCATGGTAAGTCTCCTTTTCGGGGTATAAAGAGGGCTCCCTCCTTATGGAAGGAGCCGCTTTTGCTTAGAGGACAAGGCCGGTCTCTGCCGGGAAGCCGAGCATGATGTTCATGCATTCGATGGCAGCTCCGGAAGCGCCTTTGCCGAGGTTGTCAAAAGAGGCGAGGACGAGAATGCGGTCGTCGTTTCCTGCGATGTAGATGGTGAGGCTGTCTTTGCCGGCATCCTTGTTCGCATTGAGGAAGAGGCCGTTCGTTTCGTTGGTGGTAAGGTCAGAAATTTTGACGATATTGGAACCTTTGTAGCAGCGTTTGTAGATTTCATGGAAATCGTCGATGTCGACGGATCCGGGAAGTCCGCAGGGGAGCTGCAGGAAATGGGTGTGGAAGCCGATGGTGACCTGCATGCCGGCCACATAGTCGGCTACGATTGGTGAGAAGATCGGTTCTTCGCAGAGTTTGCAGACTTTCATGATTTCCGGAAGGTGCTTGTGCTTCTGGGAGAGTCCGTACTGGCGGGGAGCCTTGAGTTCTTCTCTCATGTTTTCTTCGTAGTCCTTGATCATGGATTTGCCGCCGCCGCTGTATCCGGTGAGGGAGAAGCAGTGGAGGGGGTAATTGATCGGGAGGACGCCGGCTTTGACGAGCGGGTAGAGGATGGAAATGACGCCGGATGCGTGGCAGCCCGGGACTGCGACTTTATCCGCTTTGGCGATGGCGTCTTTCTGCTGCTCGGAAAGTTCAGGGAATCCGTAGACCCAGTCCTCTTTCGTCCGGTGGGCAGTGGAGGTGTCGAGGATGCGGATGCCTGTGCCTTCGGTGGCTTTGACGATTTCCCTGGATGCATCATCCGGAAGGCAGAGGAACATGATGTCGGCTTCCTTGGCAAAGGAAACGATGGTGTCGATGTCCTTTTTCTTGTCTTCGGGAAGGGAAAGAAGGTCGATGTCTTTTCTGCCGGACAGGCGGTCGTGCAGGCGGAGGCCCGTGGTTCCTGATTCTCCGACGATAAAGACTTTTGGCAGTGATTTCTGTGTCATGATACTCATCCTTCTTTCTTATTCATGAATGGGATACTCGGCAAATGAGGCGACCATCACGGCTTTGATGGTCGGGAGTCTGTTGGCGGCTTCCTGGAAGGCCAGAGAGAACGGCGCTTCGAAGACGTCGTCTGTGACTTCGATGCCGTCGAGGCCGAATCTTTCGTAGATGTCCTTGCCGACTTTTGTCGCGGTATTGTGGAAGGCCGGGAGGCAGTGGCAGAAGACGGTGTCCGGATTTCCGGTGTTCTTGATCATGTCCATCGTGATGCGGTATGGCATGAAGAGTTTGATGCGTTCGCCCCAGAGTTCGTAGGGGTCGCCCATGGTGACCCAGACTCCGGTGTAGATGACGTCGAGGCCTTTGACGCCTTCTACGGGATCGTCGGTGAAGGTGAAGGTCGCGCCAGTCTTCTCAGCGATTTTCTGGCATTTGGCGAGGAAATCGTCTTCAGGGAAGAACTGGGCGGGTCCGATGATGCGGAAGTCCATGCCTGCAAGGGCTGCGCCTGCCATGAGGGCGTGCGCCATATTGGACTGTCCGTGTCCGACGTAAGCGAAGGAGAGTTCATTCAGAGGTTTATTGAAATGTTCCTTCAGTGTCAGGAAATTGGCGAGGGTCTGTGTCGGGTGGTCGTAGTCGGTGAGGCCGTTCCAGACGGGAACGCCTGCCTTGGCTGCGAGTTCTTCGACAGCGGACTGCTTGAAGCCTCTGTATTCGATTCCATCGAACATGGATGCGAGGACGCGGGCGGTGTCGGCAATGGATTCTTTCTTGCCGATCTGGCTGCCTGTCGGTCCGAGGTATGTGGTGAATGCGCGCTGGTCTCTGGCAGCGACTTCGAATGCACAGCGGGTTCGTGTGGAATCTTTTTCGAAGATGAGGGCAAAGTTCTTTCCCTTCAGTGTCTGGATTTCCTTGCCTTCTTTCTTGTCTTTCTTAAGAGCGGCTGCGAGGTCCAGGTAGTATGCGAATTCTTCGGGTGTGTAGTCGGTCATGCTCAGGAACGGTTTATTGAGTAAGCTTTTCATGATATACCTCTCAGAGGGAAATGTTCTTTCGAACGGGATTATTCTTTGGCTAAAGTTTCGAGGCAGGCGCCTGCTTCCATGATGATGCCCAGTGGAAGGATGGATTCGTCTAGAGCGAAGCTTGCATTGTGCAGGGCAGGAGTTCCTTCCTTGCCGGTGCCGAGCCAGAGGAAGGCGCCGGGGAATTTTTCAAGGTAGTAGGAGAAGTCTTCTGCACACATGGACGGGAATTCCGGATGGGTGATGTGTTCCTTGCCGATGTAGGTCTTGGCAACTTCATCGAGGAAGTCAATCTTTTCCGGTGTATTGATCGTGGCGCTGTGGCCGCGTACGTAGTTCAGTTCGGAATGGGTGCCAAACGTGTAGTCGAGCCCTTTGAGGAGTTCTCCCAGACGCTGTTCCATCTTGTCGCGGAGGGCCGGGGTGTACGTACGGACGGTACCTTCGAGGTAAGCATCTTCGACGCCTACGTTGTAGCGGGTGCCTGCATTCATGAGGCCGATGGTGCATACGACATTTTCCATCGGGTTCATCTCACGGGAGATGAGTGTCTGCACGTCGATGATGAAGTGGGCAGCGGCTACGAGAGCATCCGTGCCATTGTGCGGCTGCGCTGCGTGGGTGGATTTCCCTTTGACGTGGACGTAGAAACGATCGGATGCTGCCATGAGATTTCCTTTCTTCAGTCCGACCTGCCCGACGGGAAGTTCAGGCCATACGTGGAGGCCGTAGATTTCTTCGATGTCATCGAGCTTGCCGGAAGCGGCGATGTGGCGTCCGCCCCCGATGGAAGCTTCTTCTTCAGCCGGCTGGAATACGAGCTTCACTGTGCCGTGGAGCTGGCTCTTCATGGACTGGAGGACAGCGGCAGCGCCGAGAAGGATGGACATGTGGCCGTCGTGGCCGCATGCGTGCATGACGCCTTTGTTTTTCGAAGCAAAGGGCAGGCCTGTCAATTCGGTGACGGGGAGGGCATCCATGTCGGCTCTGAGGGCTACGGTCTTGCCGGGAAGATCGCCTTTGATAGTCCCAAGGACTGCCGTCCCGAAGAAGCCTGTTTCAAAGGGGATGCCGAGTTCAGTGAGGACCTGCTGGATATAAAGGGAAGTCTCTTTTTCTTCTCCGGACACTTCAGGATATTCATGGAAGTGTCGTCTCCATCCCACCACCTTTGGCAGGATCTGCGATGTTTTTTCCTTGACTTCCTTTTCGTACATTCCGAGGACCTCTTTTCTATGGCATAAATGCATGTTTATGCGATATTGCATAAACGATATTCGGCGGATATGTGGATTATTTCCATCAAATCTCAATTTTTGAAGAAATATAAAAATCCGCACGTTTTTGGATTGAAATAATAATACAACTTTTAGAATAAATATTCAATAGGTTACATAAATATTTTTTAAAAAATTTTTTGAGAGCGCATTCGGACCATGAAGTATAATAGAAAGGAATAAATACAGGCAGCCTGCCGGTCAGGCTCTGGCAAGGGGGGATCATAATGAATCAGCCGCGCGGCTCTATTAATAAGAAAAATATAATAAAGAAGGCAGTGCTTCTTTCCATGGGAGGGGCTCTCTTGATGCCGATTTCTTCCGGCGCAGAAGAGGTATATTCGCTTCCGGAGATGGTTGTGACGGCAGAAAAGATGCCAGTCGAATCGAAGAAGGAACCGCAGGCGGTCCAGGTCGTCGATCAGAAGGAAATCGAAAGCCTTGGCGCGGTGAATGCGACGCAGGCCCTGGAGCTTGTGACGGGAATCAACCTTTCAAGCGGGAAGGCCGGCAGCACGGCTTCCATGGGCGGCACGCAGGTGATGCTCCGCGGCATGAATACGAATCAGGTGCTGATCCTTGTTGACGGCAGGCGCATGGCGGATGAGGATACGAGCCAGACAAAGAATGCCTACCTTCTTTCAAGGATTCCTCTTTCCACGATCGACAAGATCGAAGTCGTGAGGGGTCCGTCGGGTGCGATGTACGGCTCAGACGGCATGGGCGGCGTCATCAATATCATCACGAAGAAGCCAGACAAGGAAGAAACGGTGCTCGGCTTCCACACGGGGGAGGCGGAGTGGGGCGAGGACCTCCGCTATACGACTGGGAAACTCGGCCGCTGGAATTCCTCCTTCCATTACAGCACGGCAAAGGTGCGCCCTCTTTCCTACAGGAACCAGGGGACGGATGAACGCGGCATCATAACGGACGGCTGGGATGTGCCGGGCTATGGCAGAAGACAGGAAATCGGGCTCGATACGGTCTATGATTTCGAGAACAGGAACGAGAACAAGGTGCGCTTCGGCGTGAATTACTTCGACGAATCGATGCTGACGCGCTTTGCTGACGGCGGCATGCAGATGGGCCGGCTGTCCCTGCCGCTCCAGAAGGATGACAGGAGCCGCATCGACCGTCATGAGACGGACACGTTCCTCACGTATACAGGAAAGACGGACAGAAATGAATACGAAGGCAGCGTTTCCTACAGCCGCCTTACGAAGAATTCGAAGACGAGCAATGACCGTCCTGATTTTACGGGCATCCTTCCGCCATTCGTGAATTCCATGCTGGACACGTTGTACCCTGCCAGCGATTACGACAAGGCGGAGTACACGGAGTGGGCGCTTTCCGGAAAGGACACGATGACCTTTGACAAGCACCGCGTGACGTACGGCGGGGATTACCGCATGACGTCGTACACGGGGACGCGCCTCGGCGAAGGAAAGGAAGAAGAAGGGCACAGCATCGAGAATGCGGCGCTCTATGTGACGGATTTCTGGACGATGGGCGGGGGCGTGACGCTGACACCATCCTTCCGCATGGAGCATAACAACCGCTTCGGTGATTACGGCGTGCCAAGACTGGGCGCGACATGGGAGCTGGATCCCCATAACAGGATCAAGGCAGACTATGGCGCCGGATACCGCGCGCCGACAGTTTCGGAAATGTACCTCAATCTCAATCATTTCGCTTACCGCATTTACGGCAATCCCGATCTTTCTCCGGAGAAATCCCGCTCCCTCGATCTTTCATATGAATGGGAATTGGGAAATCTCAAGGGCAAGGTGACCTGGTTCAAGAACCGCGTGAAGAACCTGATCGACATCGTGCAGGTGAGCGATGCCGTCTACCATTATGAAAACGTGAACCGCGCCGACATCGAGGGCGTGGAGACAGAGCTTTCCGCGCCGATGGGAAGCCGCTGGAACTGGCGACTTTCGCATGTGTACCTCGATGCCGAGAACAAGACGGACGGCACGATGCTCGACAACCGCGCGCGCCATACGGTGACGGCCGCTCTTTTCTATGATGATCATGATGATTACGGCTGGTCGGGCGCCATCTGGGATACCTTCCAGGACCACTACCGCTTTGATGATGAAGCGTATACATTCCAGACGCTGAACACGTCCATCCGGAAACGCTGGGACGACTGGTCCATGACGGCGGGCGTCTATAACTGGTTCGACAAGAAAGTGGACGACCTTTACGTCCATGGAAGAGAATGGTTCACAGGCATGCAGGTCAGACTGTAAGCGGGGTATTATAAAGAGGCTATTATATAGAGAGCTGCGGGAATGCGATGCATTTCCTGCGGCTTTTTCTTTGCATGAATGCATTTCCTGAATGGGAAAGCGGCGGATACTCCCGTTTCGCTTCTATGACAATCTGTATGAAATGGAATAGTATTTCGGTAATTATGTGGTATTTCCAGCCATTTTCAGGAAATATTTCTGATTTTGAGGGATTATAGATAAAAGTGTACCCTTTTTCTAAAAAATATTGACTATTTTTGATATTTTCTGAAATATTTTACTTTTAATTGAAAAAGTGTGATATAATAACATCAATGAGCAGGCATGTACTAACGAGAACGGACAACCGAGAAACGTAAATCATGGGAGAGACGCTTGTAGTGTCCTCTTTTTTTAGTGCCCGGGAGCGGATGGATCCGCAGATACGAAGACCCGGAAGATGCAAAGATGCATAGATTGAGACGCCTGCCTTTTTTATTAGCGATGAGCGAATGCGTACCCATGGCGCACACAGGAGGAAACACATGTACGAAACTTTTGACGAATTAGGAATCCAGCCGGAAATTCTGCAGGCCGTAAAGGATATGGGGTTCGAGGAACCGACCCCGATCCAGAAGGTCTCCATTCCAGTAGCACTTTCCGGAAAGGATCTGATTGGTCAGGCACAGACAGGCACAGGCAAAACCGCAGCATTCGGTATCCCTGTACTGGAACGCATTGACACAACAAAGCCAGGTCCGCAGGCAGTCATCCTTTCGCCAACCAGAGAACTGGCTATCCAGTCCGCTGAAGAAATCAACCATCTTGCACAGTACCTGCCGATCCACGCACTGCCGATCTACGGCGGTCAGGATATTGAACGCCAGTTCAAGGCACTCCGCAAGAAACCAAACATCATCGTAGCTACCCCGGGCCGTCTGATGGACCATATGAAGCGCGGCACGATCGACCTCTCCAATGTACAGATTCTCGTCCTTGATGAAGGCGATGAAATGGTCGATATGGGATTCATCGACGACATCCGCACGATCCTTGCTGCTATTCCGGAAGAAAGACAGACCATGTTCTTCTCCGCTACCATGCCTGGACCGATCCGTGAACTCGCTGAAACATTCCTGAAGGACCCGGAAGTCGTCAAGATCAAGGCTGCTACCGTAACCATCGACCTGATCGAACAGGAATACATCGAACTGCCGGACCGTCAGAAATTTGACGCAATCTGCCGTCTGCTCGATATGCAGGATCCCGAACTGGCTATCGTATTCGTACGCACCAAGCGCCGCTGCGATGAAGTCACCGAAGCTCTGAAGAAGAGAGGCTACATGGCCGAAGGTCTTCACGGCGACCTGTCCCAGCAGAAGAGAGACACCGTCGTACGCCAGTTCAAGGAAGGCACCATTGATATCCTCGTTGCTACCGACGTCGCTGCCAGAGGCCTTGATATTTCCGGCGTCACACACGTTTACAACTTCGATATGCCGCAGGATCCGGAAATCTATGTACACCGCGTAGGCCGTACAGGCCGCGCAGGACAGACCGGTCTTGCTACGACATTCGTCATTTCCAGAGAAATGGGCCAGCTGCGTGACATCGAAAGAGTCATCCGCCGCCGCATTACCCGCCGCTCTGTACCGACACTGACCGAAGTCATCGAAGAAAACCAGAAGGCTGCCATTGAAAGCCTTTCCGAAGCAGCTCAGGCTGGCGGACTCGAACAGTTCCGCGAAAGCGCCGAAGAACTCCTGAATGACCAGGACTCCGTATCCCTCGTTGCAGCAGCTATCAAACTGCTGACCAAACAGCCGGACGTTACTCCGGTCAAGATCACGGAAGAAGCTCCGAACTTCAGAAGAAGAAGCGGCGGCGGACACCGTCGTTTCGAAGGCGGAAACCGCCCGAGAAGACACTTCGAAGGACGCGGCGACCGTGAAGGCCGCGGCGACAGAGAAGGACGCCGTTTCGAAGGAAAGCGCGGAGGCCGTCATTTCGAAGGCGGTCGCGGCAATCGTCCGAAAGGACCGAAGAGCCCGAGAGTGCAGGACTCCAATTTCAAATCATACTTCAAGAACTCTGACTGATTAGAGGGCTTGAATGAAAAGAGGCCGGGATTATTCCCGGTCTTTTGGATTTTCTGAAACAAGACTAAAAAGAATTTTTTCGATACTAGCAATTTCAGGGGAAACAGAGTATCTTAAATACAGGAATCCAAATTTCCAAGAAGGAGGAATGTTCCATGAAAAAAATTACCATGATCAAGATCCCGGGATGCCCGTACTGCGCAAAAGCGAAGAAGGCATTCGAGGAACTTTGCCAGAAACCGGAATATGCCAATGCAGAAGTAGAAGTGATCGATGAACAGCTGCAGCCGGAGCTCGTCACTCCATACAACGGCAAGTACTACTATGTACCGAGCCTCTTCATCGACGGGGAAAAGCTTTTCGAAGCCCAGCCCGGACAGGATTACGAGACAATCAAGGCAGCTGTAGAAAAAACCTTAAAAGCTGCTGCGGAATAAACGGTAGCAAAAAAGGTGCTGTGACAAAATGGTTTATCATTTTGC
>UMJX01021250.1_pt1 | contig 14872 bp, 16 predicted proteins | sample 1966131 | NCBI WGS metagenome assembly UMJX01 (sample SAMEA4836162, study PRJEB28245) | human gut metagenome | biome: gut microbiome; material: fecal sample | place: Denmark | collected 2008 | reverse complement strand
ATATCCTCATAAACATTTTTAACTGTTGTGTTAACAGCAATATTTCTTCTTTCGAATTCAATATCTAATTTACCATTAAATTTGCTTGAATCTAATTTGAATGTAGATTTAGTTTCATTTATTGCTATAATAGGATAATACCATTTATTAATTTTTAATTTTATAGATGTATTAGCACCAGTAATACTTGAATCTTCAATTTCTTCAATTACAAACTTGTACTCTGCTTCGTTTAAATCAATTACCATATTATTTGAAATATCAGTAACTAAATCCTCACCTTTGAATAATTGTAATTTTGCTTTCTTGCTATATTCTACATAACCATCATGAATTGTTCCACCTTTAAAATTTAATGTTACTTCATTTTTGCTTTCTGCATATACTGTAGTTATTGGAAGTATTAAACTAATTAATAAGCAAAATATAAGCAAAATTGATAGTGTTTTCGATTTTGCCATGTTTTTTCACCTCCTTTATACATCTTTTTCTTTATTTTAACACAAATACATATCTATTACGCTCTTTTCGCCAAAGTTTCATTTGTATTTTTGGCGATTGTTTTTTTTATGTTTTTATGATATATTATAATTAAATTTGTATTATAAACTTGGAGGTTTCTTATGACTTTTTGTGAGCAATTAAATAAATATATAAACCAAATTGGATGTTCTTCTAAAGAGCTTGTAACTGCTTCAGGTCTATCTACTTCTGTTATTAGTCGTTATCGTAGAGGAGATAGAAGTCCTAATATAAGAAGTAAGCAATTAGAACAATTAGTGGATGGTTTATGCAAACTTTCAAATATTAAAGGATTAAATTTAACACGAGATGAAATTTATACTACATTATCTACCACTTTAAATGATATTTCTATTGATTTTGAACAATTAAGTAAAAATTTTAATGAACTTATTACAACTTTAAATATTAATATGGCTGAGTTGTCACGCTTTAGTTCTTATGATTCTTCATTGCTTTCTAAAATTCGTACTGGAAATAAGAATCCATCAAAGCCTAAAAATTTTATTGAAACTGTTTGTAATTTTATTGTAAAGAAATATAACTCTGAAGACAATAAAAAAGCCGTAGCTATTCTTATTGGTTGTAACTTAAAAGACTTAAAAGATAGTTCTAACTATTACAATAAATTATTTGAATGGTTTTCTACTAATTTAGTTCCATCTCATAATTATATAAACGATTTTTTAAATAATTTAGATAAATTCGATTTAAACGAATATATAAAAGCTATACATTTTGATGAAATGAAAATACCTTTTGTTCCTTTTTATAAGGCTACTTCTAAAACTTACTATGGTATAGAAGAAATGAAAAAAGGAGAATTAGACTTTTTCAAAGCAACTGTTCTTTCAAGAAATAATGATCCAATTTTTATGTGTAGTGATATGCCTATGGAAGATATGGCACAAGATGTTGAATTTGGTAAAAAATGGATGTATGCTATTGCCATAATGCTAAAAAAAGGCTTACGCTTAAACATTATTCATAATCTTGATAGACCATTTAATGAAATGATGTTAGGTTTAGAAAGTTGGCTACCAATTTATATGACAGGACAAGTTTCTCCATATTTTTTAAAAGGATTACAAGATAATATATACTGCCATTTTAATTATGTTTCTGGAACTGTTGCTCTTTATGGAGAATGCATAAGTGGCTATCACGATAAAGGTAAATACACTTTAACTACTAATAAAACCGACCTTTCATATTATAAAACAAAGGCAGAGTGTTTATTAGGTAAAGCTACACCACTTATGAAAATTTATAGAACAGAAAATAAAAATTCTTTTGATTCATTTATAACATCAAGTGCAAAACTAAATGAAAATCGCAGAAGAATACTATCATCTTTGCCTATTCATACTATATCTAATGAATTGCTTATAAAAATTTTAAAAAGAAATACCGTTCCTGATGAAGATATTGAATTTATAAAATTATCAATACAAAAACAAAGAGAGATAATTGATAATATCTTGAGAACAAATACATTTGAAGATGAAATATCAGAACTTTCAAAAGAAGAATTTGAAAAATCCCCACTTTCACTTTTTCTTGCTGATAGTTTTTATGAAAATGAAATTCATTATACTTATGAGGAATATTTAGAACATTTAGAATTAACAAAGAAATATAAAAAAAATACCTCTAATTATAAATTAACCTTTAATCCTAATCATACATTTAGGAATATACAGATTTTAATTTTAGAGAAAAATTGGGTTATGATTTCTAAAAATAAATGTCCTTCTATTCATTTTGTAATTCATCATCCAAAACTACAAAATGCAATTGAAAATTTTATTCCGCCTATTGTTGAGTAAAGTAAATAAATTTAATAAAGAACTACTTTTTGTACTGAACCCAAAAATGTCCAATTTTTTGGGTTCAGTAGATTTGAAGTAGTTCTTTTTTAAAAAGAAATCTATTGATTTTGTTGTTATTTTTTTACATTTTTATCACTAACTTTTTATTGCAGAGTAGCTGAAAAATCATTAATCTGTTATAATTGTTTTCTATAAACATTTCTAGTTCCACGTTTCAATTCAATTGTTCCTATGTTTTTAAACTCATTTTTTTCTAAATTTCTAATTGAATAAAAATTATCTGGATGAACAGTTGAAATACCATATCTGTAACCTTTTTCTTTTGCATATTTTTCTAGATATTTTATAATTTTATCTTGTAATCCATTTCCTATATAGTTTATATCTACTAATTCTGGGCCAAAATCTATGACTTCTTTATAATTCAAATCCTGTGAAAAAATTTTGATTAAATCTTTTTCTTTTGATGGTATTAACATTCCTGCAGCAATTATTTTTTTATTGTATATCCATATGAAAATGGTTGAATCATTGTTAAGTAAATGGATATAATCATCTCTTGAAAAATCTCCCAACCATTCTGGATATTTCATACATTTTTTTACATTTTCGTATAATTCTAAATATTGATTTATCCTATTTAAATTTAATTTTTCTACTTTTAGTTTATTTATCTCTATTTTCATAGTTGGTCTCCTATAATATTAAATTTTATTATTAACTATTCCAGTAAGTACAATGCAAAGTTTCACCTTTACCACATCTTTATAACATTGTTTTAATTTTCTTTACAAAATTGGTTCATTTATTCAAAAAATATTTCATTCCAAATTCTGCTATTCAAATATACCTTATATCTTAGTTCTAATTTCTCTGCAAAAAATTTTATTGCTTTGCCAATCTTTTTCATAAAATAATAATTTTCCAATTCTTCTCTATTAATTTTGTCATTTGCAATAAATTTAATTACTAATTCATTATCTGATATATCAATTTTTATATCTTCAATATTACCAAATTGCCTATTTCCTTCAATTGTTGCTCCTAATTTTGTTATTCTTGTAGACTTAACATCTAACTTGTCTGATAAAATTAAGGCTAATCTAATAATATTATTGGTATCAAATCCTTCACTATGATTTTTTATTGCATCTAATATTAATTCTTCATCTCTTAATACAATATTGTTTTTAATAAAATAATTTTTAGCATATTCCCAACTTCTATATGCATGATTCTCCTTTCCTTGAATAGCACCTACATCATGTAAAATAGCTGCAATTTTGGTTTCTTCAATTATATATTGTTCATAATTTAAAACTTTTAAAATTTTTTCTGCTAAATTTTTAACATTATTATTAAATATTTCATTATATGTTTTAGCTGTCTTGTTACATAACCTTTGGCATTGGTAAACCAAATGTTACATTTTTATATGCTTCAATATTCTGTTCTACACATAATTGATTATATTTATCATCCCAAGATAACCTAAAAACTTGGTTAATATCTAATCCTAATTTATTTACCCAAAATAATATTGTATCTTCTGCTTTCTTTTGTATGCTTTTGTTCTCAATTTCTAAAGCTACTCCAAAAGGATATTTATCTACTACAATTTCAACATCATCATTAGAAAAAATATTTCTATATCTTTCATATGATTCTATTTTTTTCATTTGAATTACTTTTTCCAATAAGAAAATCAAATTCTGTAATTCATCATATTTAAAGTCTAATTCGACTTCTTCCTCTTTATTAATTATTCCTTGGAATGTTTGTGGTAAGCGTCTCTTCCAACTTATTTTTGCCTTAGTTTGTTTTGTATTTGTTTCTTTAGAAATTCTTACTCTAAATCTTCCATCTATCTCTTTTTTATAAAAAGATTTTTCTTTCATTGGATGATCATATTGTATGGTTAATTCATGAAAACATCCTTCATAATTTAAATCTTTATATGTTTTTAGCATGTTGCTTAATTCTTCGTATTTATCACTGGGATAATAAAATCTTACTTCATTTTCCATAAAATTCTCCTGCTCACTGCCCTTATTTTAATTCTTTTACAATTCGTAATATTCTCATTTATGCTAATAATATAATTGAAATATTATGTATAATAGATAACCAAATAAAAAATATAAAGAATTACATTATTGCTAATGGATTAAATTCTTTTATTAAAATTCCTTTTATTGTGTTCAATTCTTCTGTAATATCTTGCATTTTCCCCATCCTGTATATTTTTATTATTGTTTTTTATTTGATATGTTAATTTTATTCAATAGTGAAATTAAATAACAAAAATTTTTTTAATTCATTTTACTATAAATTTTTTAGAATATCAATGATATGTAGTATTTCTTCATCTTCAAAAATTAACATTTTTGTCGTTAAGTATTCTGAAAAAAAATTACAGAACTTCTAAAATATTAAATTTTTAACAATTTCATCAATTACTTCATCTTCCAATATAAAATCTGTGTTAACAAATCCTATTTCTGGTTTTATGCCATTCTTGCAATGAAAATCTGAACCTACAGTTACGAATAAATTGTTTTCTTTCGCAAATTTATTCCACTTTTCAATTTCATTAAATTTACTATTATTACTATCTATATATAAATAATTTGCTTCTAACCCGTCAGGATTCATATCATTAATAATGTTTAAAATGTCTTCATCAGTAAAATTATCCTCATGTACATATGCTACTGGATGAGCTAATACAACTTTCCCGTTTGCTTCTCGTATAATTTCTGCCGCTTCTTTTGGAGTAATACTTTCTTTTTTTACATATGCTGGGCAATTTTCATTCATCATTTTTTCTATAAACTCACCTTTACTAGGAATATGGTTGAAATTTTTTAAAAGAACCTTTTCATTTCTTTTATTACTAACAATATCTAGTGCAATATGTGCTTTTGTTACTGCATCAATTTTATTTAATTCTTCCATATTTATGCTATAGCATAATTTTTCTAATTTTAACGTAACATTCTTAAGATAATTATGTCTTGCATTTCTTAATTTAGTTAATTTTTCTTGCATTTTTCTATTATTTAAATCAAAATTATATCCTAATACATGTACACCTGATTTATTAGTTTTAGTTGATATTTCTACAGCAGTAATAAGTTTAATATTTTTATTATTTGCATATGTAAATAATTCATCATTATATGCATCAGTTGTGTCATGATCTGAAATTGCAATAATAGAGACACCATTTTTATATGCTTCATCAATAACTTCTTTTGGTGTTAATGCTCCATCTGATTTGGTTGTATGAATATGTAAATCTATTCTTTTTGACATTTTTTTAATTCCTTTCTCTTTTTTTATAAAAAAATTAGAAACAACTAAAAAAGTAATGTAAGTACCAATATTGTCCACAACAATAAGTCGTCTTTGCTAAATGAATTTAAAACTTCCTTTCTAAATATTTCTGCAATATACACATATCTCTTTTTATAATTATTTTTGTAGAATATATACTGCTATATTTTGATGGTTTAATATTATTATAACATTCACAAATTTTATTTAACGCTTCTTTAGGTTCGAACCAACATATTTCAGAACCTTCATCAATTTCTTTTTGAGTTAAATGTAGTACTTTTGTATCTTCTATCACTTTTGCTATATATACATATGAAGTTTGTTTAAAGTTCATTTTTCCTCTATATTCTTCTATATATCCTAATTCATTTAAAATTTCAATTTTGCAACCTGCTTCTTCTAAAGTTTCTCTTTTTAGTGCTTCTTCATAATCTTCTCCTTCATCAACTCCACCACCAACTAACTTATATTCGTTTTTATTTTTTTTATGTAATATGGCAATTTTGTTATCATTATTAATTAATATTACTCTAACAGCTGTTCTAGTATTTGGATTTTCACATATTACTTCTTTTTCTCCAATATCACTATCTGAAATTCTACCAATAAAATTCATATTTTTCCTCCTAAATAAATTAAAAATATTAGAAGCCATACTATTGTTGTTTTTATGCTTTAATTATACAAAAAGCACAAAAATTTTGCAATAAAATTTCTGTGCTTTTTCATTTATAAAACATTAGTTATATCTTTATCAATTTCCACTACAATAAATCCATAAGATATTACTTGAATTCCATAACCTTCTGATTGACTAATTTCATATTACTTATAACACTATTTTTTCGTGATAAATAACTTCTTTTCCATTATTATTTGCATATTCAATTTCTTTTCTCGTGCTTTCTCCTATATATCCATTTATATTTACAACATAAATAGCGTCACTTATATCAATTTTCTTTCTATGGATTTTGTCTAAAATGCTTGTAATACATCTTATTAAAATTTGAATTCTAGTGACGAGGACGAGGTCGTGGTCTTCCAAATTCCCATTCTTCTTCATCTTTTTCTTCTTCTTTTTCATTTTGATCTTTTTGTTCTTCTTCCTTTTTTTCCTCTTCAATCATATCTTCTAATTCCTTTAAAGTAGGATTTTCCTCTTTTTCTCCTAATTCAGCTATAACCTCATCTCTAATAGATTCTTTTTCTTCTGCTAATCTATCTTCAACTTCTTTTCCAGTCATTATAGCATCATCTCTTACGAAATTATAATTACCATATTGCTGATATTTTTCGATTTGAGCTCTTTGGTATTCCTCCATTGTAGGATGTACTACATCTGTTTCTACTGGTATAACTTCTCTTGTCTTATCCCCATCTAGATCTCCAATATATCCAACTTCTATTTGACCATAACCATTTTTTTCAATATTGAACTCTAGATTTTCTCCCTTTTCATTCTTATAGTCAGGCATAATCATTGTTGTTCCTCTACCTTTTTTCTTTTCAACATTTCCTTCAAATTTATTTACTTCTTCTGATTTTGTATTTCCACCAGCTTTTTCTTGTAATTCCACAATATTTCCAGTACCTATTTCTTTTCCTAAAAATTTGAATTCTCCATCTACTTCTGCAACTATAACTGACCTTGGTTCTACTGTTGTAACAACCATAGAATCTATTACCCTTTGGTCTTTTATTCTTGAATATGCTGTTATATTATAACCTTGTTCCTTTAATTCTTCATCTTCTATTTGAATTGATTTATTGTCTTGAATTGATTCATTCTCTTGTTCTTGTTGCATTTTCTTTTCATCTTGCAATTGTTCTTTATTATTTTGAGTTGATACATCTTTGCTTTTTTGGTTTTGCTCATTTTTCAATTTTCTTTCCTTTTCCAATTGTTTATCCAACATTTCTTGAACATCAACTTCAATATGCTTTGAATCAAAATCGAAGTCTAATTCTTTACTAGCTATTTTTTTATCTTGGATATATTTATCATTTAAAGTTATTTTTTTATTTTCATCAACAACACCAATTTCATTGTTTTCACCATCATATATTTTATATTCATACACTCCATTTTTGTTAATTTCTGGTTGTATATATACATCTTTTTCTATAAAAACGCCTTGATTAGCAGAGTTTACCAATTCGAATTCTTCTAAACGCCTTAAATCTCTTGATTCTTTTTCTTTCATATATTATCTATCCTCCATATACATTATTTTTTTATATACCTCTTACAGCAATTTATGTATCGAATTTCATATCTTCTTTTTTCATTCACCACTGACAACATCCATCATTTCCTAATGCAACATTACATATCATATTAGTTTTTATTCCTTTAATCATATTTTTATTTATCTTCTTATCCTATGCATTCTAAAATTATGTCAATTATGTAGGAAAACTAAAACGTCCCGAATTCCTTCCGAATTCCTTAAAAACATCCCAACTTTTTCAAAATCCACTTCATACTTCTTGCAGCTCTTTGTTTCCTCTATTTCCACAATACCGTTTTCAAACCTATTTCCTAATACAATAACATATGGTGTTCCCATTATATGTACATCTTTAATTTTAGAACCTATTGATTCATCATCTCTATCATCTATAATACAAGGTACATTCATCTCATTCAACTGTTTATATAAATCTTCAGCAATATTCTTTTTATCTTCCTTATAAATAATTTGAACTTTATATGGTGCTATATTTGCTGGTATAGAAAATCCTTTTATTTTTTCATTTTCCTTTATTACATTATTTTCTAATATTGTTGCAACAATTCTGCCAACACCTATTCCATAACATCCCATATAATATGGTTTTTCTTTACCTTGTTCATCTTTGAAAAATAATCCCATACTTTCTGAATATTTTGTACCTAATTGAAAATTATTTCCTAATTCTACACTACTATATTCTTTCATTTTACTAATATCTTTAATATTCAATTGTGCCAAATATTCATCTTTGTTTTCAAAATCTAAAACTTCTTTATTAATTCCTACATCTAAGTCTTCATCATATAAAATTGTATCTTCGCCTAAAGCTGTTACTGCCTGAAACTCCTCAGATACATTTCCACCCATTGTTCCTCCATCACTTACAGTTGGAATTATTTTTATTCCTAATCTTTCGAATATTTTTAAATATACTTCATGCATTTTATTATATGTTTTATTCATATCTTCCTTACTTTTGTCAAATGAATATGCATCCATCATTGTAAAAGTTCTAGGTCTAAATAAATACCCTCTTGCACGAATTTCCTTCCTGAATTTTTCACTTATCTGATAATATGTAGCTGGTAAATTTTTATATGATAATAATCTATTACTTCCATATATAGTTGCACATTCCTCTGCTGTTGGTGCTAACCCATATTCACCTAAATTATTTTCAATTGTGTACATTATATCATTTTCCTTAGTATATACACTCCATCTATTAGATTGCTCCCATATTTTTTTAGGTTGCAATTTGGGGAATTCAACTTGCATACAATCAGCTTTATCAAGCTCTTCTATAATTATATTTTCAATATTTTTTTGAAACTTTAACCATATTGTTCCATATGCATATATACCACTTTCAAATTGATACAATTCCCCCATTTTCATCAATATATCTTGTGCTGAATAATTATCATCTACATCTAATAAATTTATTTTCTTTATATTTAACTTACTTAATCTCATAACTTCAATCTTCCTTTCTATAAACTAATTTTATAGCCTAGCTGGAGTACTAACCTCACTCGGAGAAAGAATTTTTTACTTTTGAAAAAATAAACTCCGACCTGAGCCCTCAAACTTTTAACAAAAGTCACTATCGTAACAAATCCAACAAACCCAGCACGCACTCTAACGCGTTTGAAGGAGTTTATTTTTTCAAAAGTAACAAATTTCTTTCTCTCGTCACTACCCCTTAACCTTACTACACCTCACATGATTAATCAACACCACAACACCACTAAACATCACAAAGAAATAAAAATTAATTCCCCTATTCAACAACACTGCACTACTCATTACCGCCTGAGGATACACAAACCTAAAAATCTCCATAAATGCACCTTCAGTTACTCCAACCGCTCCTGGAGAAGGGATTCCTGAAACAGTAGCATATAACACAGACTGCATTGTTATAATCTCCAAAATATTACACTCTGATAATCCCAAAGCCCTATATGTCCAATATGTAACACTATAATATAATGTGAACTCAACTAAAGTAGTTAACAAAATTTTTACAATCAACAGTTTATTATTTTTTATATAAACCGCGCTATCCTGATACTTCACCAATTCCTTTTCAAGCTTTTCCTTTTTAGAATCTATATTTTTCACCTTAAAAAACTTCAATACCTTTATTGAAATATTAACCAATCCATTTGTCATCTTCTTAGAAAATATTCCTATTAACAATAATATTAAAGCACTTAAGTTTAACAATACCCCCACAATAAAAAATATTATTAAAAACCTATTTAAATATTTATAATTAAACATCAAACTTATTAAAGCAAAACTTATTGTTATAATTTGCATACTACTTAAATTTATTAAAAGTGATAATGTCGAATTTGAAATTGATATATTATCTTTATGCATATAATATATTTGCATAGGCTGTCCACCACTTGCTGCTGGTGTTATTGAACTAAAGAAAAATCCTATTAAAGCATATTTCATATTTTTCAAAAATGTAGTTTTTTCATTTAATTTTTTTAATGTTCTTCCTATATTTATCGCTTCACAAGTTATATACAAGAACATACATATAATTCCAATAATAACATATTGTATTTTTACTGAAGATATTATATCAAGTATTTGTAACAAATCTTGATCTTTCAATAATATATAAAATGTTATTATAATTATTAGCAAAAATATTGCTAAATTTCTTAATAATTTTCCTTTATCTTTCATTATATTTATATCTCTCTTTTCTCTAATTTTATGTTTCTGCCTGTTTTAATATTTTCTTTTGCAATATTAAACAAGCATTTTAGTGTTTGATTAATTACTTGTTTACTTTCTTCATCCAAATTTTTATATGTTAATAATATCGTTTTTGAATTAGCAAACCATTTTTCACTTATTTGTGAAAGTGTTTCTGCATTTGTAGAACCTAAAATTTCAAATAAAACCATCCAAAACTTTTCTCTCTGCTCTATGCTTAGTGTTTGCAACCATATTTTTAAAGTTTTATCTATAAATTCACTTTCATTTGTTACTTCTTTCATTTCTACAAATTTGTTTCCCATTAACTGCCAACTATATAAATCATGTTGATATATTCCTATTTGTGTACTTTTTACTACTGTATATTTTTCTTCATGATTTAATAATCTTCCTATTATTGATGATTGTGGTAAATATGTATGAATTTTCCCTAATATTTTTTGATAATTTTCTGTTTCGATTATTTCCTCTAAAAATCCTGGACCATCATTATTATATACTTCGATTATTTTTTCTTGAACACTTGAGTTACAAAAAGCTGATGCATATACAGCCAAATTTCCTCCTTTTGAATGTCCTCCAACTATTAATTTTCCTTTAATATCATTTGATATATCATTTAAATAATTTTTAGCATCTATTTGTGATGGAACAAGTTTCATAAAACTCATATTAAAATCTTCTTTCCAACCCACAAGTGTGTTATCTGTCCCTCTAAATGATATATATGAAGTTTCATTTGGTAGTATAATTGTAATTGCTGAAAATTGTTTTTCTTGTTTCATATCACGTTTATTTATATATTTAGTTAATAATAAATTTCCAAACCTTTCACTTTTAGCCAATGCTGGAAATAAATCGATATCTTCTTTTTGTAAAATGTGGGCATTCTCTAAACCACGTTTTTCAAACCTTTCATATGCTTGTTTTAATGTTATTTCTTCATTTTCCTTTATTATTCCGTCAAAATCAAAATATGAAAGTCTTGATAAAATTAAATTATCTATTTCATTAAACTGAGTTTGTAAAAATGTTAAATCTCCTCTCCAATCTATATAATCAAATATATTAGCCATAATATTCCTCCTTCTTTTGTTTTAATTTTTTTCATAAATCATAAAATAATATGGTTTAACATCTGGTACTAAATCTCTAAAATATATTATATTTCCATCTTTATCTTGTATTTTCAAGTTTGGAAATGTTAATATCATTTTTCTATCATTCCAATATTTATATATAAAATTTGATAAATTTTCATTTCCATATATATCATCATATATTTCTGTAACAAGTTCTTTTTTATTTACATTCAAGTTGTATTCTTTTATTTTTCTTATTTGAAAACATCTAAGTGCCATTCCTGTAATAATACAATCTAATAGCATTAATATAACTGTTGTAATTATGATTGTTTTTAAAACTAAGTGCGATAATTTTGACTTTATTTTATCTATTAATTTGTCTACTTTTGGATTAAATGAACACATTAGGTACATTGCTAAAATGCCCCAAAATACTGAAAATGCAATACATATTCTTCCATTTATATTAAATGGTAAGTCAGAATAATCCCACCATTTTACATGAAGCATCATTTCTCCAAAAAAACTAACTGCATATTCTACAATTGAACCAACTATAGCTCCTCCAATAAAAAGATAATTATGACTTTTTTTTAATTTTTGAAGACAAATTATCATTAGACAAGCACCCAATCCATATATTGAGCAAAATGGACCATATAAAAAGCTTTGCCTACTTTCTATAACTCCTTTAGTTAACATTCCATACAGTGTTTCAATTATATATCCTACAACACTATAAATAATAAAATAAGCTAAAATTCTCCATATACTTATTCCAAAGATTTTTATTTTTCTTTTTTCTTTTGTTTCCATTTATTTCTTCCTTTCTTGCTATGTTTAATTGTTTGATTATTATATTACGCACTTATATTATACTAAGAATTGTAGTAAAAATGCAAATACAAATGACAATAATCCGCAAACTGGGAAAGTATATATCCATGCTTTACATATTTCCACAACTTTTTTTGAATTAAATTTGTTTCCGATTAGCCTTACCTACGCCTATTATTGATATTGTTTTTGCATGAGTAGTACTTACAGGTAAACCTGTCAAACTAGCAATCAGCAAAGTAATAACTGTTGTAATATCACTAAAAAGCCCTTCTTGTATATTTAAACTAACCATATCTGTACCAATATTTTCTACTATTTTCCTTCCACCTATTGAAACACCTATTGCCATAATTATTGCTGTAAAAATTATAACATTAAAATAATCAGTTGGCAAAACAATTTCTGGAATTTGAACATTTTTTAATAAACACATAAAAATAATTAATATACCAATAAACTTCTGACCATCTTGTGCACCATGCATAAAAGACATCCCACAAGTACTTATTATTTGGGCCTTTTTAATTTTATTATTATTTATTTTATAAATAAATTTTCTGAATATTTTTGTAATTAACACACTAATAATAAAAGTTCCTATAATAGACCAAACTAAACCTATACCAACATTCCACCACTCACTAAAATTAACACCCTTTACTCCATACACTGCAATTGCCGCTCCTGTCAACCCGTGCAGTTAATGCGTGAGTTTCACTTGTTGGAATTCCAAAGGCTAATGCGACTAATGCAAAAATTATAACAGACAGCATAGCTGAAATTAATAATATATAACCATTAAACCCATCCGATAGATTTACCATTGAGCTAATGCAATCAGCTACAGAAAAATTAATAAAACTCATTACAATAATACCCATTAAATTAAAAACCGCACTTAACCATGCAGCTTTTTTGAATTCCATAACCTTTGTTCCCACAAGTGTTGCAATAGCATTAGGAGCATCAGTTACTGCATTTGTAAAAATTAAAATTGTAATTATTAATAACACTAAAGCCTTCATTTCTCTCCTTTCCAAAACAGGAAAAGGAAAAAGGGACGTTTTTCTTTTCCTGTTTGGTGAACATAAACCGCCATTTTTTAGTTATATATACATTTGTATTAATTATGTTTCTCAAACTCTTTTCAATAAGAAATTCTTTACACTTTGAAATTAAATTTTTAATTTAAACACCAATACAGCCAATCCTTGAAAATGTAGTATATTCATAGAATTTATGTCTACAAAGTAGGAAAAGAAAAACGTCCCCATTTCCTTATTTCATCCTTACTTCTCAATCCAGTTAACCTATCAACAACTTTACCATTCTCAAACAAAATTAAAGTAGGTATACTCATCACTTCATACTCAAAAGCCAAATCATTACTCTCATCCACATTCAACTTTCCAACTTTTACTTTTTCACCCAACTCACTAGCTATCTCTTCCAATATAGGAGATAACATCTTACAAGGTCCACACCAATCAGCATAAAAATCAACTAATACAGTTTTTTCTGATTGCACAACCTCCTTTTCAAAATTTTCTTTATTTAATTTTATTATTTCCATATTCACAAACTCCCTTATACAAATTTATTAGATTTTTAATTAGGATTTACCTATAAACCTTATTCTATCTTTAATATTTTATGCAAATACTTTAAGTATTATTTTCTTTTAAATATTCAATAGCACTAATACCAGCTTTTGCACCTTCATATACTGCTTTAGAAATTTGAAGTAATCCTCCTGTGCAATCTCCACAAGCAAAAACCCCTTTAATACTACATCAACACCTATATTTTTAGCCTGATTTATTCCAGTATTATACAACTCATTGCCATCAATTCCATATTCAAAACCATAATAATTTTCTATTCTTCCTGTTTTCACCAAACTAGATTTCCCATAATATAACACAAGAGTTTTCTTATTAGCTCTTACTTGTATACAAACTTGCTGAAATTCCGGCTGGTCCAGCCCCAATTATTATAACATCATACATATTAACAATTCCCTTCAATTAATTTTAAACACTTTAATTTTTTCAATCCTAATTATATTTTATCACAACACTCCTCACATATATATAATATACAATATAACATTTTTAATTCAACAAACACTACACAAATTAATTATCAAACACTACCACAATACAACAAAGCATTTAAAAATTAACCATTACACCAACCGAATTATCAAACATTTACTACAACACAATCATACCCCCACAATTTTCCCTCACTCAAAACACTC
>UMJX01020876.1_pt1 | contig 14974 bp, 8 predicted proteins | sample 1966131 | NCBI WGS metagenome assembly UMJX01 (sample SAMEA4836162, study PRJEB28245) | human gut metagenome | biome: gut microbiome; material: fecal sample | place: Denmark | collected 2008 | reverse complement strand
CCGTAATTCTATCAAAATTACGGTGGACTTATGGTGGAGCAGGCGGGCGCCGTACTCCCCATCGAAATCAAGTCCGGCAAGGTGGATAAAGAGGATTATCTTCTTGCGATGGAGCGCAGCCCTATCAAGGATGTGGAGATTAAGGTGCTGCTGAAAGTGACGCTGACTGACGACATCAACAGTCGCGAGGTTTATATGAAAGGGATTTGAGTTTCACTGTTAATGATATAGTAATCTGCCTACACGTTTGATTTTAAGTAATGCAAACTGTTCAATTTGTCTTATGATTGGATGAAGTATAAAGATCTCGTATTTCCTTTCTAATGAAACTTATGTTCTTCCTCTTCATTACACTCCATTGATCGCGTAAATTATCAGCGGACAGAGCTTCATAGCAGAATAACCAATAGCGATCCATCTCTGTCTCCTCTAACTCTTTGGCTACTTGATTAAGATCCTTTACCACTGTCGCATCTCTTTTACCATGGTTCTGTTGCACAAAATAAATCCATGTCATAGTCAGTAGCAAGCAGTCCTTACTGTCTTTCACATATTTCAGCGAGCCTTCATAATCTTTTTCAAAAGCATCAACTAAAAAGTTAAAACGAACTGCAAAATACGTTGAGTAACACAAGCTTTCGTAATCATTAAGCTTGGTTGCTTCCTGATATATTGCATCCGAAAATTCCTTGATATCACATATGGCAACCTCATACGGGATAAATACGTATTCCTCCATAAGCGGTAAAAGGTATGGATAGAGTGCAGCCATATGCATAAAACGTTTTGCTGCCAGTTTCTTCCCGTTAGCGGAGAGTTTTGCTCCTTTCAGCTTTTTAATGGCATAATTCATAATGGCAAAATTTCCTGTTTCCTTAGCCAGCATTAATGCAGTGTCAATAAATGCATTCACTTGTGGATACTCAACCAATCCCGATACACCAACTTTAGGAAGATCGTTCAGCTGACGCTTCCAGTTTGCATCTATACAGGTTGGGAGTTCTACAATCTTGGTTTTTTTATGATTTAAAGACAAATCAAATTTGCGAAGCTCCTGCTCAAGATCCTGTAGAAATCGTTGTGCATCATCACGGCTGGTAACGTAGCAGTCGTAGTCATCAATATTTCTAACATATCGATAGCCTTTATTGTAAAGTTCTTTATCAACGACAGTTAGGATAATTTCTGCCAGTAGATTTGAGGCATGTGGCCCAATAAGGAGCCCGTGTGTTTCGCCATTGCACATATTAGAACATACTTTATCAATTCTGTTATAATACAATTCTTTATCTTTGATTCCCTGTTTTGCAATATTTTTTCCAGCTAAAGCCCATGGTATCGAATGCGTATAAACACTGGCAAAGCAAGTGGAAATATCAGCTTGAACGATAAAGCGGCGTGCCACTTTGCTACTATCATTGCTTTTCCCAACGTTATGAATTAACAAATCCAATTCCGGGTTGCCATCTGTTCGCCAGTTTTTATAGTTCATTTTAAAAATATGTTTGCTATCGTATTCCTTACGAACGTGAATTCGACTGACACGATAATCCTGCCCGTCCGTCTGCTTGTGGAAGTGGTTGCGCAACTGATCCCAGTCATTTTTAAGTTCAGCGCATAACATTTGATACCTAAAAGGATTTGGAATTCCCATAAGTCGAGGTATGCTAATATTACGCATTACACGAAAAGTAATGTATTCATTCCAGTGCTTATTAAGCTTAAATTCCTCTGAACGTGTTTTGCAGTAATTGAAGAAAGGCACAGAAGTAAATACGGGTGGAAGTTTTTCTGCAAAGAGCCCGTATGCGAGAAGCCCTTCATAAAGTTCATCGGATGATATTTCATCCATAAAGTCTGTATACTTTTTGTCCATGAATATGCTCGCCTCCCCAAATTGATTTTTAAGTAACGCAACCAGCAAATAGCAGAATATTTGTTAATTGCTGGTTGATTGTTTGTACCGACAGTGCCACCTCTTGACCGCTCTTTTTGCGTTCTGATTGCCGATTATAAAGATCGTGTCAATATTCTTCGTAATGCTGCTACGATTTTGTCCACTTGTTCCTCATCGTTGTCCATGCCGAGTGTGATGCGAATTGTTCCCTTCGCATACGCTTCTGGCACTGCTATTGCCTTGATTACATGTGACAGCACTGTGTCTTTGGAATTACAAGCTGATCCTGTTGCAACAGCAATTCCCATCAAATCAAGACGGTGCAGCAGCATTTCCCCCTCAACGCCTCTGAAAGAAATGGATATGCTCCCCGGAACGTGTTTTTCAGCGCCGTTCACAGTAAAATCCAGAGAGGCGGAATGAAGCCCGCAGATTAACCGATGCCGCAGACCTTCAAGGTATTGCTGTTCCTCGTCAATAGACTGCATATGTTCTTGCAGCGCTACTGCCATACCAACAATTGCTGCTACGTTTTCTGTTCCGGAACGCATTCCCTTTTCCTGTCCACCACCATGCAATAGCGGTTCAATCGGTGTACCTTTTTTTAGATAAAGGAACCCAACGCCTTTAGGGCCGTTAAATTTGTGTGCTGATGCTGATAACATGTCAACATCAATCGTATGTACTCTTACATGCTCATGCCCCATGATTTGAACAGCATCCGTATGAAAAAGTACACCGTGCTCATGTGCAATGCGACTATACTCCCATACCGGCTCGATTGTGCCAATCTCATTATTAGCATACATGATGGACACTAAAACGGTATCATCATTGATTGCATTCCTTAAATCAGATTCCTTAATTAAGCCAGAATGATCAACGGGAAGATACACCACTTCATAGCCCAGCTTTTCAAGGAAGCCACAGGTGTGCAGAATTGCATGATGCTCTATGCAGCTTGTAATGATACGCTTCCGCTGATGGGGAAAACGTAATGTAGTGCCCAATAGCGCCCAATTATCGGATTCTGTTCCGCATGATGTGAAGAAAATTTCATCGGGGTCAGCCTCAATTGCTTCAGCAATGATTGCCCGGGCATCAGCAATAGCCTTGCGCGGATTTCGCGCAAGGCTATAAAGCGTTGAGGGATTTCCATACTCTTCACACAGCCAAGGGAGCATTGCCTCCTTAGCCTGATTGGAAAGCATCGTGGTAGCAGCATGGTCAGCGTATATCATCAGAGAATCACCTGCTTATTTACTTACGGGTTATTTCGGGAATGTTCTTACTAAGTACATCGTATTCCTTTGGATCAATGATGCAAAGCTGCTTATAGATAGTCGAACGCATATCGATGGCCGGTTTCAGACAATACTTTTCAAATTCTTCCCATGAAATATCGTCCTTCGATTGCACATGGGGAAATAACAACTTCAGCAAGGCAGTACACAGTCTTGTGATTGCTGTCATATGTCGCTTATCTGCTTTGGGCGGCGCTGAAATGAGCTCATCCACGATAGATGCGTAGCTTAAATCATCGCGTAAAGCATGCAGCACTTCAGCGAAATATTCAGTATTGATGGCCCAGCCCTTGGCAATCATTCCGGTTGTCATTCGAGGAATTTCCCACCCGGGAATAAAACCGTGAAAACGGTCTAACGTTGCGGATTCGCCGAAAACTTCACTGATATGTTCGACCATGTTCTTGTTGATGTCGAAGCGATCAGCATCAATATTGCCCAGCACAATGACACCGGCATCTGCGGTCAGCATCGCATCAAAACCTTTGATTTCGCCGAATTCCATATAGTGCTTCAAGGCTTGCTGAATTTGACCTGGCTGCTCGAAGGTTATGGACTGCACTTCATCAAAGCCAACATAGTCGAACCGAGTAAGCAAGCCGCCCACTTTTTTCGCATTGTCGTAAATCAAGGATGCACGAGAAACTGTACCGCCACTGATAAGCCAGCCGCGTTTGCTGATTTTCTCAAACACATAGCTTTTCCCAGTGCCTTTCGGTGCGAGCTCAATCATATTGAGTCGCTTTTCCACAAAAGGCAAAAGCCTGCGCAAAAAGAACAGCTTCGTTTCTTCGCTGACTTCACCATCTTTGTTACAGTAGCCATCAGGATTATAGTCAACAGCACTAATGATGACATCAATCCATTCCTGCGTTGTAAATTCTCGCCGCGCTTCTCGATAAAAATCCAAGTCAATAGAATACGGGCAAAACGGCTTGTAGCCTACCATCGTGATAACGCCCTTGGGCTTAGATGGTGTTCCTTCCATCGTCCATGAAAGCGAGACAATGCCCCAATTTTCGCTTTCATGCAGCAGCGTTGATTGCCATTCTTCCGCAACATCGAATGCGACAACACCAGCTGCACCGCCGCGAGAGCCACCGAAATCAGGCAATTCAAACATGGTTTTCCCGCGCTTGACATCGACGGACACCCGCACTCGTGCCAAGAATTGCACAGTTTCCCCATTCACCATTTGGAACTTATATTGTTCGAAGTCATCTCGATTGGGAATGTACCGTTTGATGTATCGACGAACACTATCGTAGTCAATGCTGCCATCATCATCCGAAAACTTCATGACCAACCAGTCTCGCATGTAAGATGGAATACTGAGGTTGGAGAAATACTGGCTGCGCTGGGGATCTTTAAGCACCACCATATCAGCAAATACTTCTCTGACTTTCTCTTCAAGCATGATAAGCCTCCGTTATAAGAACAAGGTACAGCCTTGTTCCTTGAACTCCTGAATTTTCTCGATTAAATCCTGCTCCGTACAGCCAATATACTCAGCAAGACAGCAAATGCAGTAGAAATCTTCAGTATCCGCATCAATCAGTTTTCGGCTTAAAGCAACTTCGTCTTTCGATAGTTGCTTGCCGCAATCGCAGCAGGTTTTCTTCCGCGTCAAGGCAAATCACCGTCCCCTCCACCAAGTGCAGAAAGAATCTTAAGCGGTTCGGTAACAACAAGTACACCATCAGCTGCAATAGATGCAGCATAGGTGTTAGGTGCAATGCCCGGGAACTCAATTGTCCACTGCTTTTTGTCAGAAGAAGGAGTGCATTTCCCCTCATAGCTCCCCAGTTTGACTTGAAGTGAATGAACAGGACGGCTAAATTTTAGAACAGGTTTTGCCTTCTTCATCATTATCTTAACTTCAGACTTTTGCCATTGAGCAGTTAGCGGCTTTTCCTTTATGCTGTCATAAACAACAACAGGGACTAACATTTCTTCCGGGGTTGCACCACCATGTACTTCACCGTAGATTGCATTTTCATCGTCAGCGCCAGCTGCAAAGCCGGATTGCGTGAAATGATCATAATTGGTAAACACAAGGTACTGGCAACCAGCACTATCTTTGGCAATTGTCTGATATGTCTGTGCAATTGCCGGCGCGGTTAATTTGCAATAGCGGCCATGACTGCATGCAGTTGCACCTTGCGGCGGATTCATTCCATCAGATTTATGGAAAAAACGTGCTGCCAAACGACTTGTGCCGTGATCACCGGTAATAATTACGCGATGATATGACGCAAGAAGTTCGTCAACCCTTGCGGCAAGGCCGCCCACAAAAGAAAGCTGTTGTTCTATGCAGGCATAGTAGTCCGGAACATCAACAACTCCCTTATGCGCCAATTTGTCCAAACGATCCAGCTTCATATGCGGCGCATTCATCTGCTTCCACTGCTCATTAAAACAGGTTTCAGTTGGGAGTGTTGCCTGTGCAATTGAAATGCCGGCAATTTTGCCATTCTGATTCTGCTCAAGCGACCAAACAAGCAGCGGAAGCCATTCTGCGCCCAGTGCATCAATCCACAGGACAATGCAATCGTCTGTTACCGATTCGCTAAGGAGCGCATATCGATAATCGTAAGAATCAGTCCGAATGCCAGAGAAATAGAGCTCTTCATCTGTTGGCAAAGAATTTTCAAGTTTATGGGATTTGTAGAGTGCAAAATATCTGCTCAAATCAGAATCATATGTTTTACCACCGAGGTATGCATAAAGCGCCGGATATGTCTTTTCAAGGAGTTCACAGTTTCGTACTTGATTGGCATCCTCGCGCATCCATTTACCAATCATGTGAAGCAAATATACTTTCTCTTCTTTACTTCCACCTGATAAGAACTTAAGCCGTTCTTCATACACAGCAATCTTATCCAATTCGCTGAAAAAGATACTATCTTTTTGCAGTTTCATAGCTGAAACGAGACGCTGACTATCGTTATCCCATTCAGGATGAGAAGAGCGAAGATGAAAAATATCATGTAGTACATGCTCGGGAATATCTTGTAGATTGGTACTGGCCTGAATGCAGTGATAGAGATAACTGTTCTCTGGATGACGTTTGAGCCAAAGAGATACCAGTTGCTTTTGTCCTTCTGAAAGCACAGGCCATTTACTCATGACATCAATTTCGTTAAATTGTGCCATATTAAGCGCAGACAAAATAGCGTCATCCAGTGTTTTCCCCGCCAACGAATATTCGAATAGTATATTTTGTGCTTCCGGTGGGCAGGTATCTTTTGTTAAGGTGTGCCCATCCTTCAGGTTCTCTTGCAAGAAAGAAAATGTGTCCTGAATTACGCGGATGGAAATATTTCCTTCTGTGGGCTGAATTGAGACATAGCGTTTGGTGAGCAGCAGAATCGTGTTAGAGGTTGAGGAAGGATTCGCCCAGTAGTCATACCAGTCACGCAAGCCGACAAGCATATGTGCACTCTGTGCAGATAACTGCGAGATATACTGCTCAAAGGCACCAGACATGACCAAGAAATTTAACTTTTCTTCCTCATCATCTGCCGAAAAACACTTCATATAGAAATCGTCTTGCCGCTCATCTTCACAGAGATGCAAAGAATGGTCATGCCATTGCGCTTCGCATCCCCATAGTGGAATAATGATTCGGCCACGGCTGGTTGCGGGAACTTGATGGCTCCACAGCGAAGAAAAACGGTTATTTACTGATTCACTCTTGCCGAACAAGCGAAGATATTCGCTCACACCAGTCAAAATAACCCATTGATTGGCATACTGGGAAGCTGTTAAGTTGATATACTGCGGCATTACATCAGCAGAGGAAAACAATTCAGCAGGCGAAACTTTCACGATGTCAGGAATTTTTTGAAGTTCAGAAAGAAGCTCACAGTATTGCTGCACATTTTTAACCATGATAGCGCGGCAAGGAAAGCGGGAAGGGATTCCCTCCTGCTTTTCCTTGTTCAGCTTATCAATAACTTGCGAAATTGTCATTCTTATTTTCTCCCTTATTTGGCGAAGAAATCACAGAATTCCGGGTGCTCGTCCAAAAATTGCACAACGCGGCTGCGCAGATCACTTTCAGGCATAACGGCAGCTTTCTTCTTTGCACCCGCCAGTTTCTCCTTCTTTGCTTTTTCTTTCTGTGCATTCTTCAGCAACCCAAGAAGCGTCGGCAGATCAGAAGTGTCCCATGCGCTCATGTCGTTGCCAATGCGCATTTTGGCCTGTGCAAGGATAACCGGGCCACATTCTTGGAAGAGCGATGCATATTCAATGCCTATAATTTTCATAAAAGCATCATTAATCTTTGCACTATCGTTCAGAATGGCAGCGTCCATAGTGGACAGTGTGTTGATTGCGTTCTGAACACTTTGATCAAGCACGCGATTATTCTTCTGCACATCAATCAACGTGACAAAGTCCTTTTTGAACTCCTTTGGAATAATCCAGAGCAGCGGTGCGCTATGATCGGAACACCACGCCTTAACAGACTCTTTGCCTGTCAAGCTAAGCCAACGTTCTTGAAGCAGCGCACGATTTCTAACCTGACTAATGCGACCGATCTGTGTTTTCAACTCTTTCTCGAACTGAGATAGCGATGTATCGCAGGTCATATCTTTAAGACCAGCATAAATTGAATCAAGTTCCTGCTGTGTGCAGTCAATATCCTCGCTTTCCAGAATATCAGCCAGCACAGGTCTGGCATCTTTCAAGCAGTCCATGGCATTTTTTCCATACTGCGTTAGAACTGCAATGTCAGCAGTACGCTCCTCTTGCGTCATATGGCTGATGCCATTGTGAGAAACTTTATACAGAATTTGCATTGCCGAAAACCAAGACTTATCCAGCTTCGCAATGGCTGCCATAGAAACTCGCAGAAACTTGAAAAGGTTAGCAAGGTCTTTCACAGCATCTTCTGTGCTGTGGTAGACTTTTTCCAAGGCACTGTTCAGCGCATCAAGATAGCCGTATTCGCTTACGATGTCCGGCAACTTTCCCTTTACCTGCTCCTCTGTCCAAGTATAGATGGCATTTTGCATCACCATGTGCAGCTTGTCGCTAAGCGCTTCTGGCGTCACAGAGAGCTTGCCTGCAATCGCCTTCAATTCAGGCGATGCATCAAACAGGAAGGTGCGGAAAGCAACAGCCATTATGTTCTTATCTTGGAATGCCTTTGTGAGATTGACTCTCAGTTTGCCGCGACCGTTAAAAAGCTGAAGAACATTGCTCATTGCACCTTCACGGTTATTTTCAGCAGCAATGAATTCTTGCATATTGTCAATAATCTTCATCGCTGCCTGCTTGAAATCAGGACTGCCGTAGGATGCATCTGGCAGATACTTGAGTGCCCAGAACGGAGAACCGGACTTCGTTACAGCTTCACGCATATTGTGCCAGCATTCTGTTTCATTGGCAATCTGTGCATCCGACAGATTCAGAATACATTTGGCATACTGACGGAAGTTCTGGAATGTAACGCTGCCTGCAGAGAGGTAGTCGGTTGTCATGATTCCCTTAACCATGTTCAGAATCAATGTTTTGAGCGTGGCATCACCCAGAACATGCGTGCTTTGCACGTTGTCTGTCCAGCTAAAAGCACTATCCTTATAGCAAGAAAACACATAGCCAAGCAGAACGCCGCAGGCAATGCAATTGTAATAACCGAACGGTGCTGCTTGCAGCTTTACCCACAAATCGCTCAAAACTACTTTCTGCCCGGACTCCATCACATCACGAATCAACTTAGCAAGTGCACTGACGGATGTGGCTTGCTTGCTGCCATTGGCATCTACTATGCTGTTAATGGTATTCAAAGAAAGTAGACCGGGCAGTTTCAAACCATCAAGAACGTTTTTCAACTGAGAATTTGTTGCTGCGCGAGTAATGCCCGCAAGTGGTGCCGGATCATTGCAAGGCTTATAGGCAGTGCTGGTGACAACGATAGTTTCCGGCGCATACGGGAAGAGTACATCCTGCACGTTCGTGCGGATGGTCTTTCTCAGATTGGGCATGCCAAACTGGTTGGTAAATACATTTTTCTCATTCCACGCGATGATTTTGCTGCCGCTTACAGCCTCATTGACCCATGTATTTACAATGATGCGGGCATCGTTTTCATGTTGGGAAGCTGCAGCGGTCTGCGCACCAGCACTTGCCAGTTCCTGTTTTGTGATGCTTGTCAGCCACTGCTTCCGTTTTTCGTCAGTGAACGGTGTTTTGACCAAAGCGATAATCAACCGAGGTTCGCCGGAAAGCGCTGCATGATTTTCCAAATCCTTTTGAATGGACATGTACTGGGCATCATCACGCACTGTAACAATCAGCAAGCCGAGCTTATTGGGACACTTATCAAGCTCCTTCTTGATTTCTTCCAGACGTGTTTTAATGGAAAGCGTTTCTGCGCAGCATACGCAGATCTTCATGCGCTTGAAGGCGGCATCATTTTCATCCCATGCCATCTTCTCAAAAATCGATGAGAACTTGCCATCTTTTGCGAACATCTGATAACGGCTATACTTGGTGTCGTTTGCTTCGTAGCGGATTTTGAAGTCATCACCATTTCCACCACGGAAAGGCAGCTGCAAGCGGATAACACCATTCGTAGCTTCATCGCGAAGCAGTATTTTGCAATCTTCCAGGGTTGTAAGCAAGTCCTTCACCTTGTCAGCAGACATTACACCAGCCAAGCAATTGATTAAGCAGTCCTGTGTGGCAGAAATACCGCCATGTGCCTTCATACCACCATAAACGCCTTTTGTGGAGGACATGACTGCAAGCAGCAGCATAGCTGTCTTAAACACGCAATGCGCATTCTCATCGTTTTCTACCAAATGTTTACTTTCTTCGTAGTGATGGATATATTCGGCAGCTTTGGTATCCTTGTCACTGAAGTCGCTTGTGCGGGTGAAGAAATAGTCCCACAGCCAGTCGGGCGTGAGCCAACAGAATTGGTCATCCGGGCCATACTTGCTGATATAGCCGAGGAAGCCCAATTCAGTGCTGGAGCTATCCTTCATAAAGCGAAACATCGTTCGCTGCGCCGCGGCAAAGCTCTCTGCAACGCGGGAGAGCAGACGAATCGTCATGGGGTGCATTGGGCAAAACAACTGGATATGTTCGCTGATTTTATCATCCAGCCCGGACATGTCCGGCAGGGAAGGCTGAATCCGCTTGATGACTGCCTTCCGATCTTCCTTCCACGTTTCGCTCATGCCGTTGCGGACGTTAATGGAGCCAGCAATCAAGTCAAAGGCGGCATCCGCACTAACATGGAACTCTGTCTGGTGGAAGCGATTGGTAATCATCTGATAGCGGTCTTTGCCCATGCTGTCCACCATTTCCTGACTGCGGTGAACGACATAGAGCATAAACAGCGGCTGCACCTTGCAGAACTCAGAAATCTGCTGCATAACCGTATGATCATCGCTGTGGGCAACGTACTCGGTAAACTCGTCCCAGATAAAGAAAATACCGCTCTTGGAGAGCCCATTGCTTTCAATCACATCGGCAATCCACGCCTTGAAGGTATCAAGGTTGTTGATTAAGCCGCCGCGCCGACGAATTACGGCAGCTGCCGCTTGAATAGCTTTCAGATTTCCCTCATTGACTTGGGCACGCAGTTCGTCGGCGGAGCTGTAATCATCACCCAGCGAGGTTGTTTCAATCAGATAATCCCAGTTCGTGCCGGGGTCGTTCAGCTTCGCCTTTACAGCATCAAGCAAAGAACTGCTTCCGAGCTGCGCTTTGTCACCGAATTTTGCAACCAGCGCCTGCTGTATTGCTTGTTCCATCTCCAGCAGCATCATGTCGCCGGAGCGTATACCGTTGCATCCGGTCTGCCATACGACGAGGAAGTCGCCCTTGCTGCGGAATTTCATCACGCGGTTCTTGTACTTCGCCAAGCGGTTGGATGCCGCGAGAAAATCGCCCACCACTTCCGGCTTTTCTTCCATCAAGTGCTTGACGAAGATGGCGGCATAGCTCTTGCCAGTTCCGTAAGAGCCGTGAATCCAGAAGGAGCGGCGCAAGTCGGGTGCTTCATTGCCGATAGACTGGCACATCTGCTCGACAAGGGACTCCATATCATCCCCGACGATATACTCGCGCCATAGGTTTGTATTTCGCGTATCCGCATCAATGTCAACGACCGACTCGAAAGACGGGTTGATTTCAAGATAATTGCTGTATTTGGCGGTAGGCATGGCTGCATATTCCTTTCTGTGTTATTCTTCAGCAAGCACCAGAACGTCCAAAGAAGAAATTCCGGGTTCAAGAATGATGTTATCCAGATTGGCAACGAAAGACACGCGGATGTACTTCGGGAAGTCCACCGCCAGCCCTTGCACATGTTCGCGGAAGTTCTTCACGTCAATACCGAAGATGTCTGCCGGGGACATGCCCGCGCCGTCAGGGTTGTTGTGGGCGTTCACGAGGTCAGTGAATGTGAAGCTGTAACGGCCGGTGCGCTCCGCGTAGAGATACAACGCGTAGAGCAATGCGGCGGCGTGAGGGTAATCCCAACCGGCACGGAGGTAAAGGCTCTTGTCAATATTGATGCCCTGCTTAATCGCTGCTCCAATAGGCGAGTCACGGAAAGTTGATAGAAGTGAATTGACTGCTTGCTTGCGATACTTTTCATCAATATTGGGGTCGAGGCAATCAATCAAATACGAATTGTCAAATGAATCGCCACTTTCAACATTTAGGCAGAAACAATGAGCAACTATCGAATCATAGGCAAGGTTTGCCCACATGATTGCCCAAGGAAAAGGATTATATGGACCCAAGGGAATTAGTTTCTGCCCCAAAGCTGTTAATTCCAACGCAACAGTTTCTTTTCCGTTTTTTACCGTTTTTTTCAATACGCCAGCGTCACCCAGCCATTGACGAAGTGACTTGTACTGATCCTTTCCCAGAACGGACATATTGAAACAGTCTATTCCACACTCAACAAAATGAGCATAGAACACTTGCCTGAACCCAAAGTTACGATACTTATCCGGATTAGCCATATTCTCACCTCGTACATATAGTGATTTTGCTACTACACATCCACGGTCTGTGTATGTGCAACAATTGTAACAATGCACGCACGCTGCTTTGCGGATGTTAATCTTTCCGTCAATAATCTGGAAAGCACCAGTTGGGCATTGGGGCATACAGGCTTTGCAGCCAACACAATAAGCTGCTTTATTTGCAATCATTCGCAGTGCAGACAAGGCGTATCTATCCATTTTTAGAAATGGTGATATAGACACATTAGTGCGATTATCTTCTTGCACTACTTTCATTCTAAATATGCCATGTTTTGTTTGCAATGTAGTGCATTTGTCGGCGATTTCAACAGGATTGCCAAAAATTGAAACAACATTGCTCCAAGATTGTCGAGCGTTTGTTATCGAGAATGTTATGGCATTATTCTCCATTGCTTCTTGCACACGATTTTCACCTTGCCTGAGAATCTTGCCGCCAGCACGAGCTTGCCAGCCACCATCTTCAATATACTTTTTATCAAGTTTTCCTTTTGCAAAGACTGTAATATCCTCTAACAGTTTGAGAGAATCGGCAACTTCATCAGGATAGTAGGCTGCAATGAGCGAATCCTGCCAATGTGATGACATGGGGCATACTTTGCACCCTACTCGATATAAACCCTTTCTGTAAGCATTGTTCAGAAGAATCTGATTCTTTAATAAGTAGATAAAAACTTCAGATGATGACCATTTTAGAATTGCGTGGCAATTCACTTGAAGAGAATTTTTTACAGCGTCTCCGACCTCTTCATACTTGGAGCGACGGAAACTTTCTTCGCCACGAACACCATCAAAAACAACGGCACGGCAATTCCGACCTACGATTTCCTGAATCAATAAAATCGTAGGAACGGATTTGTGTACGGAGCAGCACCACCTCAATCTACTTGCGGGTGGACCAATTTCTGCCCACGATTCCGATGGCGGCATATGACATTTTGCCTCTAAAAACCGAAGTTCTGGCCAATGGAGTTTTGCCTTTTGGACAGCGTGAATAGTGTCCGATAATTCCATCCCCGTGTTACTAAATATGACATAGAAATCACTGGGGGCAAGAGCTTTTGTCATAAGGTCAAGCAATAACAAAGAGTCCTTGCCACCGGAGAATGCACAGATAAATGCAAAACCCTTTTCTTTGTATCGTTTATACTGCTCTTGAATGAAGTGGATTGCTTTTTGCTCTAAGCTGATTATTGCCTGCTCATTTACTTCGTAAAGTCGGTCAATGTCTACCGCTTTTAGCTGCAGACGTTCTTCGACGAGAATCTTGACGGTTGGCTTTGTGTAAAAACCGCCGCCTTCAACATTGGCAATACACTTGCCATTTAGAATATAGTTGCGTATGCCTTCTGCCCAAAGAATTGGCGCATCAGTATCTTTGGGATAATCCCAATACGCATCCATACCGAAGAAATCTAATTCTTCATGAAAAACAGGTCTAATTTCTTTTTGTATCTTTGCATCAATGGTCAGACGGAAGATACCATATTCCTCTGTCCATTCATAGCCGTACATGGAATAATCACACCTCCGTCAGTGAAGCAATTCTTCACAATTTTCTGCGTTTAACCAAGGTCTATATCGGTGGAGCGCCGCATGGCAATTAGGGCAGACTGTAATAAAATCTTTGGCAGCATACTTCACACGACCATCCATCAAAACAGGGGTTACTGTCAGATGCTGTTGAAGTAAAGTACCACAAGGTTTATAGAGAATTTCCGGTTCCAATTGGCAAATGGAACATCGCTTTATAATTGCTTTTTGTCCATCTCTTTTTTCAATTAAGCGATGCAGATGCGACAGCAAAATACCTTCTGGAAATCCATCCTCCTCATTCTTTGAGCCGAAGCTGGATTGAAAGAACGGAAGATTACGCCGGATGGATTCAGCAATTTCATGGAGCTCTTCTTTCCTGTTTTCAAACTCGAACGCAACATCAAAGAAAATCCTACCAACATTAGGGTTGCGCACGCCGGTGATACAGCTTCGCTTGAAATCGGATATTTGATTGCTCACACCGCGCTCATTACGAAAAATTTGATTGCGATCTTCCAGAGGATATATGGGTAGCTTTTGAAGCAACGCACATAAATCAATTATAGATTCTGCGTTTGCATTCAAATGCTTTTCGCCGGAAAAATAGAGGACATCTAATGCAAGAATTACTTCGTCCCTTGTAAATCCGGCATTCGCCATAACCATCACACCTTTACAGCAACATATTTCCCATCGGCATCCCAAGCAAAGCGCCCGTCTTTTGCCAGCGCCTTGGGCATATTCCAAATCAGCTCATTACCCGCAATCATGCCGCGCTGAACCAGCAGCTGACGCAGTTCCTCTGCTTCAAAACGGCGCTGCTCAACCTGATCATCAACAAGAAATGCAACCACCGCATCAGCAAATGTGCTGATTTCGCTGGTGTTGCTGACAATCATGGCATGCAAGGTATCGAGCGCCTGCGTATTCATCGCGCAAATCGTATGTGTGCCTTTCAGCTTCTTGCTGAAGTGCATCAATACGCTCTGCAACAGCAGGGGTGTCCAGTTCCTATTTCCCGGCAGTGCTGGCAGCTGCGTATACCACCACGGCTGAATGTCGCGCAGAACAACGTGATCACCCATGTCAGCAAACAGATTATCCAGCGCCTTCTGTGCGGTTGCAAACCATGCATCATCAAAGCCGATACTTTCGGCTGTGATGAATGTACGCGGTGCATAGAAGAGGAAGGTGGGTTTTGAGTATATCTGCATCTGCGT
>UMJX01035978.1_pt1 | contig 15166 bp, 13 predicted proteins | sample 1966131 | NCBI WGS metagenome assembly UMJX01 (sample SAMEA4836162, study PRJEB28245) | human gut metagenome | biome: gut microbiome; material: fecal sample | place: Denmark | collected 2008 | reverse complement strand
GTTACTAACTCTTTAGTTGTTGGTAATAAAACAACTGGTGTTAATGTGACTGTTTCTGAAATCAATCCTGACAAAACAGTTGACAACGGAATTCCTAATTTCGGAGATAATGTAACCTACACTGTAACAGTTACTAATGACGGAATTGGTGATGCTAACAATGTAGTTATTACAGATGTTTTAGATAAAGGATTGAAATTCTTAAATGCAACTGGAAACTTCACATATGATGAAAAAACAGGCACAATTACCTGGACTGTTGATTTGGCTAAAGGCGAAACCAAAACATTCAATGTAAATGTTACTGTTTTAGGTTATGGTGTTTTATCTAACACTGTTGTTGTTGGTAATAAAACAGCTGTCAGAAACATTACAGTTCCTGAAATAATCACTGTAAAAGAAGTTAATTCATCTGATATTCATATTGGAGATGAAATAACCTACACTATTACAGTTTCCAACTCTGGAAAAATCAATGCAACAAATGTTGTAATTAGAGATATTCTTCCTGAAGGATTAAAATTCATCAATGCTTCAAACGGAGGAGTATATGACCCTGTTACTGGAATTATTACATGGATTTTAAACATCACAGCTAATTCAACTGTTGATTTGACTGTTGATGTATGTGTAAACAAATCAGGAAATATTACAAATACTGTAAATGTTGGAAACGAAACTTCCAACTGCACTATCGAATCCGGAGATATTGTTGATCTGGAAATACACATAGTTGCTGACAAATCCGAAATATATGTTGGAGACAATATTGTCTACACAGTTACTGTCATAAATAATGGACCAAGCGATGCAATAAATACTATTGCTAATATATTAATACCAAATGCATTAAGCATTCTCTCATATAATGCAACAAAAGGAACATTTGACATAACTTCCGGCAACTGGTCTATAGGAAACTTAACAAATGGTGAAAAAGTCGTATTAACATTTGTAGCTAAAGCATTAAACGAAGGCAATTCAACAGTATATGTCAATGTAACAAGCGAAACCTTCGAAGTAATTCTGGAAAACAACTACGACAATGTAACTGTTAAAGTCCTTAAAAAAGCAGCTCCAATCGATCCGGATAAACCGGTTCATCCAGAGGGTTCATCTTCAGATAATGAAGGTAAAGGATCTGTAAACTTACCGAATACAGGAAATCCACTTGTAATGTTGCTCTTATGTATTTTAAGTGTAATATTCGTCGGATCTAGAAAAAGAAAATTATAAATTTATTTGTGGTTTGGGTTTGACTACTCAAATCAGCTTTTTTTATTTTTTAAGATTAGCTATTTTTTCATTGCTATTAATGGATTGCTTTTATTATTTTCTTGGAAATTAACAGTAACTTGTATATAAAGAGCACAACAAATATTAAAAATAATTTGGGTATTGTTGTGGTAATAGGCTAGTCATATTAACCTGTTAAATCTTTTAAAACTAAAAAATATAATATTTTGTTTTAGATATGCATTACTTTTGAAGTTTATTTATTGAAAATTCCCAGTTTTCCAATAAATCATAAATCAGTAATCCTATTATAATCATTAAAATTCCATTGAAAATTATCCAGTATCTGCCGGGATATTCTGGATAAAACATTATTGAAGACGGAGCATTTCCTGATACAAATTGACTAGCTACTGAAATTAGAATCAAAGCGGAAATTTGAATACCAATATCCTTATTTCTATATTTAATAATAACGATAATTGAAATCAAAATTGATACAATTATAGTTAGAAAAATAATAAAAATTAATAAAATAATCTTCATTCCATTCATCATCAAATCCGCTAAATCGCAATTATTATTTTTAAATCTTATTTAATGATCATTAAAAAAGCTATTTTTACATATGAAATTATAAAACAAACCATGGTTGAATTTTTTAGTTTTCGGATATTTTCTGTTTTTTTAGTTGAATCCATATGCTGATTTGGATTTCTAAAAACACATCTGAATTTCATAAAAATGTCATATATTTTAATACAATCATTACTATAACTATTAATATTGATTGTAGGTGAATTCATGTTCAATAAAAAGTATTTTATTTTAGTTTTTTTTTGTTTTTCTGATAGCTATAACTTCAGTCAGTGCGCAGGATGATGCTGTAGCTAGTCAGGATTTAAATGAATTGTCATTTAATGATAATGTGGTGTTGGATACTAACACTGATGCAGAACACTATGCAGACGGTGGAGTAAGACAGGACACAGGTCAGACTGCTGATGATTTGATTAATTTAAGTGAATGCAGTTCAGCTGTTCTTCAGGTAAGTGATAATGAAGGAGTTATTTGTGTCAGGCGTGATGCTGCAAATGCCGCTGATATTTATATTGAAAGCGGCAGCTGGGGAGATATTGGTTATCTGAAGCAATATAAAACCAGCGGGGGTTATTTTTCACATGCAATTGTCACATCCAATGGCTGGCTTATTGGTAATGGCGGTGTAACAGACGGTTCTGTATTTCGCCAGATTGAAAGCATAGCTTCTGAAATGGTTGTCACCAATCAGATTACAAATGATTATCTTTCAAGAATTTATAAGATAATGTCCAGATATTCTTTAGGTCATTTTGTAATTAAGGCAGCTGACGGAACATATGGTGTTGTTTTCAGTAATTTGTATCATGTTTCTAAACTGCAGCCTGGACAGTATGTTTTATGTCCTAATGTTTATTCCATGTCTCAAAAAGGCAGTTATGACAGCAGTCTGAATCCGGTTGATGCAGCCATTAAAAAAGTTTATACTGACAGCTATGGTGTCAATAGGAGAAATATAATGACTTATCACTGGAAGCTGACTGCTTCTTCTAATGGACTGTCCTATGGAGTAGATTCCTATGCATCAAATGATGACGGTAGAGGTGTTGGCCGATCAACATCCCATATGGCAGATAATGTTTATTACTTCAGTAATGTCCATTCAAGAAATTCCCTTCCCTTAGCCAGAGATAAACTATTTTTGGGAACTCATGTTTTTGAAAACAGTATTGAAGTTTTCAGATTACTGACTCCTGTCAGCTCATGTCCTGTTGGCGATAGTATTGAGCTGAAATATCAGGTTAACTATATTGCTCATTCAAGCCCTGTAGTTCAGTTTGCTCTTCCTGAAGGATTTGATTTTAATAATGCAAGTGTATCTAGGGGAAATTACAGATTGGATTCTGGCCGTATTGTAGTTTGGAATTTAAATGACTGTGATATGAATAATTACATCACAATTTCTCTTAAGGCACTTAAATCAGGACAGTTTGATTTATACCATTCACTGGATAACAATTTTGTCGGAAGCGATAAATTATTTGCAAATGATTATGGTGCTGTACTTTGTGCAGATGATGTAAACAAATATTATAGAGGTCCTGAAAGGTTTAGCATATGCTTAAAGGATGTTAATGGCAATCCTATTGTTGGTGAAAATGTTATTATTAATATCAATGGTGTTGATTATAAAAAAGTTAGTGATGATAAGGGCACTGCTTCACTGGCCATTAATCTGGATTCTGGTGAATATCTTGCCAAAGTAAGTTATAATGGGCGTTTTGGCAGTGATTCCAAAAAAGCCAATGTAAAAGTATATGAAACTATCTCAGGAAATGATATTGTAAAAATGTTCAGAAATGAAACCCAGTTTTATGCAAAATTCATTGATAGTTCAGGAAACTCTTTAGCTAAAAGGGCAGTTACATTCAATATCAATGGTGTGTTTTATACAAGAAACACTGATGATTCAGGTTATGCAAAATTAAACATTAACTTAAGACCTGGAACCTACATTTTAACGGCATACAATCCTGTAAACAATGAGAAAAAAGGTTTCAACATAACTGTCAAAGCTCTTATCTGTGAAAACCATGATATAGTTAAATATTATAAAAACAGCACACAATACACAGCAAAAGTCTATGATAAAGACGGAAGCTTAGCTATTGGTAAAAATGTAACATTCAACATAAACGGGGTATTCTATAAAAGGACAGTTGATGAAAATGGTACAGTAACACTAAACATCAATTTGAATCCCGGAAAATATATTGTAACTGCAATATATGAAGGATACGATGTGGGAAATAATGTGGTTGTTAAAAGTGTTCTGCTTACTGATGATTTGTCCATGAAGTTTAAGGACGGCAGTAAGTTTAATGCAACTGTTCTTGACGGTCAGGGAAAACCCTTAGCTAATCAGACAGTGATATTCAATATAAACGGAGTATTTTACAATAAAACAACAGCAGATGATGGTGTTGCAAGTTTAAATATCCGACTTCTCAGGGGAGAATATATCATCACTTCAATATGGAACAGTTATCAAATTGGAAATAAAATTACAATCAGTTAGGAAAAATATTCTCTTAACTCTTTTTTTATTTTTATTAACTTATTCCAATAACTTAACCATTCCAAAACCCATTGAATTTTTCTCACCTATTCCGACATCATAAGCAAATTCAATCAGGTCGAGGTCACCCTCTAAAATAAGATCCATCATATAAGCCCTGTGATGAGTTGTAGCATTGCCTTTATTTATTGAAATTCGTTTTCTTTTTACAAAATTCATATCTGAATATATATTGATTTTTTTATCAGTTTTTGTTAAATTATTAAATTTAATATATTTTTTTATTAAATTATTTTCCAATGATTTGAAAAACTTATCTGAAGGTGCAAGATCCCAAATTTTAAGTTCACCATCAATTTCTTTTTTAGTTCTGACAATTATTGGTGCCAAGGTTTTAAATTCACTTTTAGATGAAAATTCAGGGGTTTTTAATGCTTCAATTTTTTGAATTGTTAATTTTTGGTTTTGAAAGCTTATTTCTAAATCTTCAAGAAATCCGTCAACAAGACTTTTAATTAAAAAATCATTAGGTGAAGATATATAAAAACTAATAACTCCGTCTTTAGCTATTATTCCATCTTTAACGATTCTTCTTTTAGGAATATAAATTTGAGAAAAAGTAAAAAATTTAAATGATTTTGAGGAGTGCAATTCATTGGCAAAATTTAAATCAGCTATTTTATTGTAAATAATTGCTGATAAAATATGATTGTAATTAAATGGAACTTTAAAGTTGTTTTTTCCTTTTAAGATAATTTCGAGTCTCATTAATACTTTGTTTATGGATTGTGGTTAAAATAATTTTTGTTTTCATATTGTGTTATTTTTTATATTTTGATTAGATAATGGTTATTTATTTTAAACATTGTCATATATTTTAATTATTTCATCAAAAATTTGATAAATTATATATAGTAATAGTTTATATATAAATTATACAACAATATTTTTATAATTTTAGTTTGTCACTAATATGTGTATAATGTGAGGTGAGTATTTGATAAAAGATTTGCAAGAATTGGGAAAATGGTTAAATGAAAATAATCAAGTGGATTTTGGTAAAAATGTTAAAGATGATGATTTTATTTTCACTATTTTGTTTGAAAATGGAAAATTTTTGATAAATTCAATAGTTCAAAAAAGTGAATGTAATTTAAATTATTTTGAAAAATCTTGTTTTGATGATAATCTTTTTCATTCAACTGACCAAACAATTATTATTCCGTCTAAACGTAATTTATTAGGGTTTTCTCCATTTTTTATTAAATTAGACCATGAATTTTTGAAAAATGGAAAATTAAATGAGAATTTAATTAAAAAATTTAAAGATAAAATAGAACGTTCTTTAAATGCAAATAGAAATAATAAAGAATTTGTTAAAATTGTTAATGATTATTTTAATAAGTCATTTTTAGATAAATGTCCATTTAATGAAAATCAAAGAAGGGATATGGAGTTAGTTTTTATTGAAAATGATTCTAAAGATGTGGTTGATTTAATTTTGAAGTATTATACATTTTTATGTAATAATTATAAAACTCTTGTTGATGATATAATCAATTTTAAAAAATCAGATAATTACACTAATAAAAAAGGAAACTTTTATTTAGCATGCATATTTTCAGATTCAAAAGATTTATTGAATGATTTTTTTTATAATTTTTCTAAATTTCTAAAATCACGAAATAATAGTTATGATGATGATGTTGATGGAGTATGTTCAATTTGCGGTAATAAAACAACAACTTATCCTCCATTACCTTATTATTCTATTCGTCCTACTGTTTCTTTTAATTTTGTAGGTAATGTTAAAAATTCTAAATTGAAATTATGTAAAAATTGTAGTTCTTTTATAAGATATGCTGATGATAAATTAAATAATATTATTAAAATGGACTCTATTTTAATTATTCCAAAAGTTAGAAATACTTATAATTTTACAGAATTTTTAAAAATAGCTAATCAGGAGATGGGGTCATTTGAAAAATTAAATAAATTTTTGAAAGATTGTCCAGAGTTTAATTTTGATTTATTAATTGTCAGTAATGATAAAAAAAACAATACTCGTATTATAAAGAAATATATCGAGAATTATAAAGCATTTTTAGTTCAATTTGAAAAATTACACTTATATCATAATAATAGGACACATTATTTATTTAATGAAGAAGTTATTAAAGATAAAAAAAATTATTTAAATAATACTTTTGCGTTTGAAAATATTTTTAAGGAATTTTTTTATGAAATTGATGGTAAAAAAGGGTGGAAATTTCCTAATTTATATAATTTTTATGAAATTTATACTAAGGATTTAACTGGATCTGGAGGAATATTTAATAATTTTAGTTCACAAACTGTAGCTATTTTTTCTCAATATGCTGAAAGTATATTTGAGTTTATTTATAATGTTAATTTAGATAGTTTAAATAAAGATATGATTAATGAAATTGTTTTAAATTCATTAATTAAGATTCAGAATAATAGTTTTAATGAAAAAAATTTTAAATTTGATATATTAAAAAGATTAAATTACTATTTCATGCTTAAAAAAGAATTTTTGGAAGAAAAAATGATGATGAAAATAGTATCATGCTTAGTAATGAAGATGAATTTAATATTGAAAAGTTGATTAATAAAGACATAGCATTGAAATATTATTTATTAGGTCAATTTATTGCATATATTGATATAATGAAGAAACGGAATGGTAAAAATAATAATGTTTTTTCTAATTTTATAGATAATGTTACTAGGAATAATATTAAAAAAATTTTTGTCACTGAAATTTTACAAAAAAATAATTTTTATATTAATAAATTTGGTAAAAAGGGTAAATTTGTGTTTAAAATTTTAGAAATGAATACTAATAATTTGTTTGATGAATCAAATGATTTTGATTATGAAGATTATATATTATTATTGTTTACAGGTTATTATACTCAAAATATATTAATAAATAATTATGAATTTAAGGAGGAATTAATTTGAGTAAAGAAGATTTTGTAGAAAATTACTATCAAGGAATTTATTTAACTGAAACTGTTATGGGAAATCCAAATGGGGATTTTGTGGATAACTCTCCACGTAATTTTGATGGTAATGTGTTTACGACTGATAAATGTATAAAATATAATGTTAGGAAATATATGCATGATACTATTGAAGATATTGAAAATAATGAGAATATCATTTTCTTTTTTCCACGTTTAGTTGATGATGCTAAAAAAGGAGAAAATAAGTTTCAAACAAGAGATGAAGCTTATAAAAATTTGTTTAATGGTGATTTTGAAGTATTAAAAGAAAATTCTCCTGATGTTCGTATGTTTGGAGGTACTTTTTCTTTTGACAAGGATTCAAAGCAAATTTATGGCCCTATTCAAATAAGTTATGGTGTTGATATTAATGAGGCACAAATAAAAAGACTTCAAATTGGTGCACCTTTTGCTACTCAGTCAGGTAAACAAAAAACTAACGGGTCTGAATCTGTTGTTGATGATGCTATAATTTCTTATGATATAAGTATAAATCCAAATAATCATTGTAAGTTATTATTAAATGATGATTTAGTTTTATTTAAAAAAGCTTTGTGGTTTGGAACAAACTTAAGAAAATCAACTAGTAAGAAAACCGATTCTAAATTTTTAATGTTTGTTAAATTTAAAAATGATTCATCAAATGATAAAGTTACTTCTTTGAGTATTGGTGAATTAAATAGATTAGTTTTCATTGCTAATAAAAAAAATAGGGTTAATGGTGATGAAATTATTGAATTGGATTGCACCAAATTAAAAAATAAATTAGAAAAATATAAAAAATACATCGAAGTCATTGAGTTAATTTATGATACTGATGAAATAAAATTAATTAACTTTTTTGATGATGATAAACTTATACATAAAATTGAGCCAAATGAGTTGATTTAGGTAATTAACATGAAATTTTCTAATATTATTGAAATTGATATTTGGAGCAATTTTGGATGTTTTAACAAATCTTTTTCAACTACTGGAGGAATGCTATCTTATTTAATTCCTCCTAAAACATCTATTATAGGGATTATTGGTTCTATTTTAGGATATGAATTTGATGATTTTGAAGAAAAAGGAAATATTAAAAAATATTTAATTGAAGATCTTTTTGAAATTAAAGTTTCAATTCAACCTTTGTTTGATTTTAAATCTAAACGAGTAACATTTAATAGAGTTTCTGGTAATATTAATAAAACAGAGATAATAAATATTCATCAGGATGTTTTAATTAATCCTTATTATAAACTTTTTATTTCTTTTCCAGATGATTTAAAAAATGAAGAAAAATTATTTTTAGATAGGATTAAAAATCATCAAACAATATATAATTTGTACATGGGGAGAAATGAATTTCCATTATCTTATAAATTATGTAATATTTTTAATTATGATTCTGTTTTTTTGAATAAGAATAATATTGATGAATTTTTTAAGAATGATAATGTAAAAATATATGGTTCATTAAATCGGAAATTTATTAAAGATACTGAGTTAAAATCAATTGATTCAATGGATGGTGATGGTTTAATTTTCAATATGGATAAAAATGATATTTGCCTTAAATCATTTTATGAATATGTTATAAGAGAATATCCAATAAAAAGAACAAATTTTGTAGATTTTACATATTCTGATATTTCATTTTATTCAGCTGACAATTTAAAAGATTGCTATTTTTCAAATTTAATATTAAAAGATGATTTAGATGAAAATCAAGGGGTAGAATTAACTAAAATAGGTGAAAATGAATGGATATCTATGATTTAAGATATAATGTTGATTCTTCTAGTTTTTTAACTGATTATGGAAATTTTAAAATTTATGCTCATGAAAATGAATTGTTACATGATCATATTCTTAAAACTCTCCATATTTTTTCATGTTTAATTGATGAGGATGTTGTATTAAATTTTTATAATGATTTTTTAAAAAAAGGTTATATTAATATTTCTTACAATGAATTTAAAGAGATAATTCATAATTTTGTTTGTTTTCATGATATTGGTAAACTATCATTTAACTTTCAAATTAATAGATTAAATAAAAATAATTTTTCAATTAAAGAAGAACAAAAAAATATTTTAAATAAAAATCATCTGAATAACTATATTGATATGTTAGAATGGAAACATTCGTTTTCAGGAGCTTTAATTTTTATTTCAAAATATAAGGATTTATTCAATGAAAATAAACTATTTATTCTTGTACTGGCTTATTCTATTTATAGTCATCATACTTATTTAAAAGATTTGTTATTTGAGGAAGGTTTTATTTATAATCATTTTAGAGGAAATGAAAAAGATAAAGAGTATAATACATTATATTGTTTATTGTTATTTTTGAATATTGCAAGTTATAATCAAATTTACGATGGTGAATTTAGCACATCTATTTTTCAAAAAATGCAAAACGATGGCGTAAATATTAAAGATTCACAAGATAGTGTTTTTTCTTTTTTTTATAATTATATTTATTCATTATTAATTTCTGCTGATGTATTGGCAAGTAAAGAATATGAAAAAAGTTTTGATGATGTTGAAAAGGTTGATTTTGATAATCGAATTGATAGTAATTTAAAAGATAAAATGGTAAAATCTTTTTATAATGTTAAATATAATCAAGATTTGGATAGTGTTCAATATGAATACGATGTAAAATATATTGATGATATTAATTTATTGAGAAGGAATATGCTTTTAGAAGCATCAAATAATTTAAAAAATCATTTAGATAGTCATGTTTTTTTTCTTAATATTCCTACTGGTGGGGGAAAAACAAATACTTCTATGAAGTTAGCTTTAGATTTAATAGATGATTCTTCAGTAAATCGTATAATCTATGCAATGCCTTTTATTAATATTATAGAGCAAAATTATAATGTTATAAAAGATAATTTTAGTTTAAGTGAAGATTGTGGCGAGATTAGAAAAATTTATTCGGCTACTGAAACGATTTTTGATGAGAAAGATGATGAGTTTAAATCTAAAATAATTTTAAAAGATAGTTTTTTTAATTATCCTGTTATATGTACTACTTTTTCAACATTTTTTGATGGAATTATAAATAATAAAAAAAGATATAAATATAAAATTTCAGCTTTAGCTAATTCTGTTGTAATTTTAGATGAAATACAATCTTTACCTTTGGTAAATTGGAATAGTTTGTATTTTTTAATCACGGAAATGGCTGAAAAATATAATATTTATTTTATAATAATGAGTGCAACTTTACCTCAATTTGATAAATTAAAATTAGATTATAACAATAATCTTAACCATATATCTGCAAATTCTTTAATTGTTAGACCTGAACATTATTTTAATCATTTTATTTTTGATAGAACAGAAATAAAAGGGAAAATCATGGAATTATCAATAGATGATGAGTTAGTTATTAAGGATTATTTATTAAATAAAATTATTAAACCAAATTTTGAAGAAGGTTATACAAAAGGTTTAATAGTTTTAAATACAATTAATTCTTCTAAATTTATTTATGATTTGTTATGTGATTGTTCTGATGGATTTGAGGTAGATTTATTAAATTCTAGTTTATTGTCCAATGTTAAACAAGAAATAATTTATAAGATTAATAATATGGGGATTGATAATTCAAGGTATATTCTTGTAAGTACTCAGAGTATTGAAGCGGGAGTGGATGTTAGTTTTGATTTTGTTATTAGAGATTTTTCTATTTTAGATTCTATAGAACAAATTAGAGGAAGGTGTAATAGAAGTAGGGAATTAAATAAAGATGGTTCTAATAGGAAAGGAAGGGTTTATTTAATCAATTTAAAAAATAATAGGAAATACCTTCATGAGTATATTTATGATACTCCTGAAATAAATTCTAGAATCTTAGAAACAAAGAAAGTTTTGAAAAAGAATTTGGATTATAATTATAAAGATATTTTAGAGTATTATGATAATGTTTCTAAAAATATTAATAATTTAGAAGATAAAAAAGAAGATAATTTTTTGTTCAATGATCGAGATAATATTAAAAATTGGAATAATTTAGAATATTCAAAATTACAAGATAAAAATGATGGAATCCACATTATTAATAATCAATTAAATCAATATTCTGTATTTGTCCCAATTAAAATGAAAATATTTTTTGGATTAAATAATATATTTAATTTTGAAGAGTATAATAGGTTAGATTTGAAAGAATTTCATGAAAATAACAAAGATAATTTTATATTTTCTTTTAATGAGTTAAAATTTCTTAAAGATAAACAAAAATACTCCAGCCATGTTTTTATTGAAAATAATTTGATTAATGGATGTGAATTAATTAAATTTTATATGGAATTTATAAATAATTTTATAAAATTTGATTTTAATGGTGTTAAAATAATCGAAAAGGAGTTTTCATCAATTTTAAATAAATTTATTATTAATATTTCTATTAATAATGAAGAAATTGAACAAAAATTGGATAGTTTTAAGAAATTTGGATATTTTAGAATTTTACCTATTGAATATATAGGTGATGATGAGTATGCATTATATTCTGAAAAAAGAGGTTTTAATTATCATCCAGAGATTGTGGAGATTTCATGATTTCTAAAATTAATGGAACTCAAATTAATTACTACTTCATATGCAAAACTAAATTATGGTTATTTTCTCATAATATTCAATTAGAAGATGAGCATGAGAATGTCAAGTTAGGTAAATTTTTACATGAAACTAGTTTTAAAAGAGAAAAAGATTTTCTTATTGATAACTTAATTAATGTAGATTTTATTAAAATAACTGATTCTGTTGAAATTCATGAAGTAAAAAAGTCCCAAAAAATGAATTTAGCTAATGAATATCAACTTTTATATTATATGTTTTATTTAAAACATGAAAAGGATATAAAAAATGTTGTGGGTTTTTTAAATTATCCTGATAGTCGTAAAAAGAAGAAAATTACTTTAACAAAAGAAAAAGAACGAGATTTATTTGAAATAATTGACAATATCAAAAATATTGTTGATAGTTCGATGCCAAAACCTAAAAAGAAAAGAATTTGCAGTAAATGTGCTTATTTTGAGTTTTGTTTTTCATAGAGGTGTTTTTTAAAATGTCAAAAAAGAATTATTATATCTTGTCTGAAGGGATTCTTAAAAGGAAAGAAAATACTATTTATTTTGTCAGTGAAAAAGGTAAAAAACCAATCCCAATCAATAAAGTATATTCAATTTATGCATATGGTCAGATAACATTTTCTTCACAGGTAATGAGTCTTTTATCTAAAAATGGAGTTCCTATTCATTTTTTCAATTATTATGGTTTTTATAGCGGATCTTATTATCCTCGTGAAACATTATTGTCTGGTGATTTGTTAGTAAAACAGGCAGATTATTATTTAAATATTCAAAAAAGGTTGGAGTTAGCTAAATTATTTGTTGAAGGAGCAGCAAATAATATTTTAAAGGTTTTAGCATATTATAAAATTGAAAACAATATTAAAGAAACATTATCAGAGTTAAATTCAACAAATAAAATAACTGAAATAATGAATATCGAAGGTAGGATTCGCTTGGAATATTATTCTAAATTTGATGAAATTCTTCCCGATGATTTTAAAATGGAATGCAGATCCAGACAACCTCCTAAAAACATGATAAATTCTTTAATTAGCTTTGGAAATTCAATGATGTATTCTACAGTTTTGACAGAATTGTATAATACACAATTAAATCCTACAATATCTTATCTTCATGAACCTTCTGAAAGAAGATTTTCACTATCTTTGGATCTTAGTGAAATTTTTAAGCCGATTTTTGTTGATAGATTGATTTTTTATATGGTTAACAAAAGAATGTTATCTAAAAAAGATTTTAATGAAGATTTAAACTGTTGTCTTTTAAATGATAAAGGACGAAATAAATTCATTAAAGAATACAATAAACGACTTGAAAAAACGATTAAACATAAAAAATTAAAGAAAAATGTTTCTTACCAAAGATTAATCCGATTAGAAGCATATAAACTTAAAAAACATATTTTAGGCATTGAAAAATATGATCCATTCGTAAGCTGGTGGTGACTTTATGTATGTAATTATAGTTTATGATATTAAGGTTGAGCGGGTCAATAAAGTAAAGTCATTTTTAAGGCAGTACCTCTTTTGGATTCAAAATTCTGTTTTTGAAGGAGAAGCTAGTGAAAGCGAGTTTAAGATAATTCATGATGGTTTAATGAAAATAATTGATACAGAGGTTGATTCAGTTATAATTTATAAATTAAGAATGGCTGATGTGATGAATCGTGAGGTTTTAGGTATTGAAAAAGCACCTATCGATGAAATTTTATAAATTTGATATTTTTAATTTTATTTAAACTGTTAAATTTGATAAAATAAATTTTAAAATCTTTGTTTATCGCATATTTTATTTTTTGATTATTTTTTAGCTATTTAAAAAATTTTATTTTTTGATTATTTTTTTAAGTTTTATTTATTTAAATAGGATAATTCTCTTTTAAATAGGTTGATATTTTATTTTATAAATTTCTAAGTTTTATTTTTTATTTTCAATTATTTTGTCTTCTTTGTTGATACATATAAATAAAAAACATTTTTTATAATCAACAAATTTAAGTGCATGAATAAATAAATTATAAATTGTTTTAGCCCTTTTTGAGAAAAAATGTGGCCTGTTAGAAATAAGACTATAATAGGATTGAAATATGAATTAACTGTACCTTTACCTGTATTTCCTATACTAGTTAGAAATAAGACTATAATAGGATTGAAATGTTCCTAATACTTGACAAGAATAATTTACTTGTTATGTTAGAAATAAGACTATAATAGGATTGAAATGTTCTTCAATCATAGCCACAGGTGCATCAAGTGACTGTTAGAAATAAGACTATAATAGGATTGAAATATTGTTACTTGAATATTTCCTTGTACAGTGTTAATAGTTAGAAATAAGACTATAATAGGATTGAAATAATAAAAAGGCGCATCACTCTTATTCTCAACTAAAAGTTAGAAATAAGACTATAATAGGATTGAAATAGGTATCCTTCATGATTTGTTGTTCCTCCAAGTAGGGTTAGAAATAAGACTATAATAGGATTGAAATATCACTGCTGAAAGTGAGGAATTCATCAGATACTTCAGTTAGAAATAAGACTATAATAGGATTGAAATTTCCTTGAAAACTTTGTGCTAATTGACCTACTTTGTTAGAAATAAGACTATAATAGGATTGAAATGTAGTAACTGCCACTTCCGCGAACATCATGTTAGCGTTAGAAATAAGACTATAATAGGATTGAAATTTAAACTTCATGGCACGATAATTTTTTTTTGAAGTTAGAAATAAGACTATAATAGGATTGAAATGAATAAATGGGGGCATTACAGTTTCGCCAATCATGTGTTAGAAATAAGACTATAATAGGATTGAAATTGGCATAATGACAACAAACCAAGTTTATTAATAACGTTAGAAATAAGACTATAATAGGATTGAAATAAGTATGCTTTAATACGATTAGGGTAAGTATATTTAAGTTAGAAATAAGACTATAATAGGATTGAAATCCTCTTACATTTAAAAATGTTAAATAAATACAGTTAGAAATAAGACTATAATAGGATTGAAATAAATAAGATCCACATGAGCTTGAAATAAAACAGTTGTTAGAAATAAGACTATAATAGGATTGAAATATTAAAACAATCCTATTCAGTATTGGTGCTTTGGCAGGTTAGAAATAAGACTATAATAGGATTGAAATCTTTCTAAACAACCCCCATTTGCACCTACAAT
>UMJX01003973.1_pt1 | contig 15200 bp, 13 predicted proteins | sample 1966131 | NCBI WGS metagenome assembly UMJX01 (sample SAMEA4836162, study PRJEB28245) | human gut metagenome | biome: gut microbiome; material: fecal sample | place: Denmark | collected 2008 | reverse complement strand
ATTTTAAAAAATCCTCCGGCCCAGACTATGAAATCGGGAATTTTATCGTTACTTTAAACAAATCTCCATCCAGATACAATTCAAATGTCCCGCCCTGCATTTCTGTCAGCGACTGTGCGATAGACAGTCCAAGTCCGCTGCCTTCCGTACTTCTTGATACATCTCCGCGTATGAAACGTTCCGTCAGTTCGTCAGCTGAGATATTTAGCGGCTGCTCGGATACATTCTTAAGGCTGAAATATGCCATACCATCTTTCTTTTCAAGATCAGCATAGACTCTTGTTCCTTGCATTGCGTATTTTGCCGCATTGTTGTATATATTAGACAGCACTCTCCACAACCGTCTTCCGTCTGCGCGGATTACAACCTCCTCATTCGGAAGGTTCATCACTTCCTCCAGATCACGCGCCTTGAATTTTTCTTCAAACTCTCCGCTCGTCTGCTGGATCATTTCTACCAGATTCAGATTCATGAACTCCAGTGTGATATTGCCGGAGCTTACTTTTGAAGCTTCCACCACATCTTCCGTCAGTGTCTTAAGCCGCTGTGATTTCTGTTCCAGCACTTCAATGTAGCGTTGGATCTTCGGATCCTTAAGGTCCTCCTGCTTTAACAATTCCACATAATTAATGATAGATGTAAGCGGCGTCTTAATATCATGCGATACATTCGTGATAAGATCTGTCTTCAGGCGTTCACTTTTCATGCTCTTTGCGAGCGCCGCTTCCAGACCTTCGCCGATGGAATTCACCTTTTCTGCAATTTCTTTATGCTCTGCCAGCAATCCATTTACCGGGATCTGATAATCCACTTCCCCGCCGGCGATCTTCTCGATCCCGGTCTTGATCTTTCCGGTTCCTTTCGCTTTCTGTACCATCCAGATAAATGCTGCAACATCTATGATCAACAGAATGACCGCCCATAACCGGTTGCTGATCCAGATACTACTTCCCGCTGATCCAAATACGTACGTAAGCCAGTGAATCATGAAGAAGATTGCAAATTCCATAATAGATTTCCACAGATGACGGATATTCTGGAACATTTCTTTTACGAAGATCAAAAGCCATCTGAGCACACTGTTCTTCCATACCGTTCCCGCCTTGATTCTTCTCACCAGACTCAAATATCCGAAAAGAAACATTGCGCAGGTATACAATGCCTCCACACTTCCAACCACTATTCCCGGCAGATACGATTCCACATTCTCCATATAGATCGTCTCTCCACTTGCATTCTGCCATGTAAATGCCCCGGCCTTTACTCCTACCAGCGCAACCACCGCCCAGAGTAACAGCACACTTGCAGCTGCCAGTTCTGTCTTAATGTGATCAAATTTCATAAGATGCACTTCTTCGTCTTCTTTAACTTTTCCGGCTCCGATCGTAAGAAATACAAGAATGACAAGATATGCCGCTACAGCCGCCATCCCCAGTATTCCGGCCACTTTGGCTCCGGCCCCGTACCTTGTAAAGATCTCATCCTGTTCATAAAAATTATCTTTTACAGGATAATCCGTATCTACAACAGAGACATATATATAATCCGACGCATCGACATAACCGGCCACTGTCTCCTGCCACTTCTGTGCCATCGAATCCTCTTTACCGGCTTTTTCAATATTGCTTTCATAATCTGCAAGCTTTGGTCTTACGATTACATATTTTCCTGATTTTTTCATTTTTTTCAGGTTCTCTTTGTAATTGTCAAAGTTCTGATATTTTTTCTTATTCGTAATGACCGTCTTGTTGTCCAGATTAACATACAGATACGTTATGTTCGTATTGCCTTCCTGATACTGATTCTGAGCTACCGCATAATTATCAACGTCAGAATAGATCGTTTCGGCTGAATTATTTATCATTCTGTACGCTTCATTCAGCTTGCCATTCCATTCTTTTGAATTGTTCACAAGCTGAAGTACCGTCTCTCCATTTACCGTCTTATAATCCCCGACAACTCTTTCACCATCATAATTCCAGCAATTGATATAGGCAATCTTTCCATCAATATCCTGAAGTCCCCGGAATCTGGATTCCCCACTGTTGCTCTCCTGATACTCTCCCTGCTTTAGTTCTGTCAGAATATCATCCGCAGAACTGTCTCCGGTAATTACAAATGACAGCTCTCCGTAATCGATCATCTGTTTAAAATCTTTGTAATGGAAATAATGATAAATTCCGTCTGAACGTTTACATACGATAATACAGTCCTGTTTATCTAATTTGCTCCTGGCCGCATCATAATCCGTCATCGATTCCGAGATTAATTTTCCCCAGGAATACAGATCTCCCAGACGGAACGACAGGCCTGTTTCATCTTTTCCTGTTATCTCACCGGTATCTTCGTATTTTGCCACATCTACGATCTTATCCGGATCATATTTGCCATCTGTATCATATAAGGTCTGATACCGGATCTCATCCAGTATATTATAATTTGCATTCGTCACGGAATCGGCAAATGCATTGCTTTCTTCATAACTCTTCGCCGCATCCGCAGTGAACAGTTCCTGTGTCAGTATCGGATAACGTGTTACCCACAGTAAACATAATACTCCGATAACGGCCAGTACGTGTGCCCCCACTATCAAAAACAATTTTGCTTTGGGCATTCGGTACCATTTCTTCATATATCCCCCTTCCTAAAGCTTTTCTATCTTATATCCGACACCCCAGACCACCTTCAGATACCTTGGTTCCTTTGGATTAATCTCGATCTTCTCTCTGATATGACGGATATGTACAGCTACCGTATTATCTACTCCGATAGCATCTTCATTCCAGATACTTTCGTATATCTGGTCAATAGAAAATACTTTCCCCTGATTTTTTACCAGTAACAATAAAATGTTGTATTCGATCGGTGTCAGTTTCACCGGCTCTCCGTCAACCGTAATTTCTTTCTGATCGTCATCGATCATAAGTCCTCCCACGGTATAAACTGCCTGATTCTCTTTTTCCACTGTACTTCCAAGCTGTGTATATCTGCGAAGCTGTGATTTTACCCTTGCAGTCAGTTCCAGTGGATTAAATGGCTTGGTCATATAATCATCGGCTCCTACATTTAGTCCGAGGATCTTATCGGCATCCTCTGACTTTGCAGACAGAATAATGATCGGCATATTCTGTTTTTCCCGGATTTTTAACGTTGCGCGGATTCCATCCAATCTTGGCATCATCACATCAATGATCAGAAGATCCACTTTATGCTTATCCAAAAGCTCCAATGCTTCCTCACCGTCGTAAGCTTTTAATACTTTATATCCTTCCTGCGACAAATAGATTTCTATCGCCTCTACGATTTCTTTATCATCATCACATACCAGTATGTTGTACATAATTCATCACCTCCCTTATAATATACAAGAATACCAGCCAATTTTTAAGTATTGTTTCTGTAATTTCTTAAGATATTATGAAATTATTCCTTTCCGCCCACTTTATCAGAGATATGCAGAGTGTTAATATTTCGTCAAAAAATAATAAACTATATTTTTCTTAAGCAGATTTTTTATATAATAGATATGGATATCTTTTTAATATTTTTTCATACTGCAAACATTTCTTTTTTAACCGTTACATTTTAAATATTAAAAATTAACTTAGAAAGAAGATGAAAGTATTATGCATGAACCAGAAATAGAATATCTTATCCGGTCTCTTGGCATTGGCGCTACTTATCGGGGATATGCATATTTAATTTATGGGACACGCCTTTGTCTGTCTGATGAAAATTACCTCCTTTTCGTCAGTAAGTATCTTTATCCAGACATTGCACGTCATTATAATACTACCAGCTATAGCGTTGAACGGAATATCCGCACCGTTATAAAGGTCTGTTGGGAGCATGGCAATAAATCCCTCCTCGAAAAGATTGCTTTGCGTCCACTGCATCTTAAGCCGACATCCAGTGAATTTTTTGATATAATAACTGCTCATTTACGAAAAACTGCCATTTCTGCCTCTGATCTTGTTTCTGTTTAGATTCTGTTTTTATATGCTTCATTTTTACTTAAGATTTTTTCGAATTCTTTTATGCTTTTAACATATTTTAGACATATTTTCCATTTATACTAAATGTCAGATAGTTGATGAACAACAACTATCACCCCCCTCATAAAGTAACACACCGAAATCACTCTTCGGTGTACACTTTACTCTCATTCCTTTAGTAATTATAACAACAACAAAAAACTCTCCGTTCCGGAGAGTTTTTTGTTGCGCTTTTTTAATAAAACAGATCACAAGCCACACTGTTTACATATTCTTGTTAAAATACAACGACAAGCAACATCTTAAACTGCTCTTTTCCGTGCACTGCATGCGGATGCTTTGCCGGCATAATAATTGATTCCCCTTCATGTAACTCATATTTTTCGCCATTGATCGTAATCTCACCTACTCCGTCAAGACAGGTTACAAATGCATCCCCGCCTGATTCATGTGTACTGATCTCTTCTCCTTTGTCAAAAGAGAATAATGTAACACTTAATGCATCGTTCTGCGCCAGTGTTTTGCTGACTACCTGTTATTGTATTCCTCAATAACATTTTTCCCTTGTCTCTTACTATAATACTTTTTTCGTTCTAAAATGTGGTTTTAACAACAAATATCACATTTTTATAAAATGAACATACTTTGTACACATTTTTTGATTATAATAGAAAAAGATAGTTGGATAACAACTATCGCCCCCCTCATAAAGTAAAGGCCACCAGAAGGTCACTTCTGGCGGTCCATTTTACCGGTAATTTCTGCGGATGCTTTTATGGCTCCGCTTTTTTTAATTGTTCATACCAGGCAGTCGTCTGGTCTTTATCCTTATTATTCATGAATACCGTATATTTCTTTGTCTTAATCTGTATGACTTCTGATTGTTCCAGCCACACATACATCCGGCATTTTCCCGATTCTGCTCCGTCAAATTTTCCAAGCAACTGTTTTTCATCAGCCGAACCATTGGTTTTACTAAAATGTTCCTTCGGAAGCCCATTTTTTAATAATTTTACGGATTTTATATCCTCTTTTTCTCCGTATTGGTGTAACCGGATGTGATCTTAAAACTGCTGCCATCTGTCGGACGGTTGGAAGAAGTTCGCCTTCTTCAAATTCTCCTTTTCCAATACCCTTTACGATCTGGTTGCGGAGCTGGAGGTAAATTGGAATTTCAGATTTCATATCTTGCATACTTTGGTATAAAAAATCCGCACAGACACTGAAAATCTTAACATTTCCTCAATTTGTGCGGATTTTTCTTCCACATTTTATTCATTTAACAGTTTTATCTGCGATTTTTTTCCTCGATCCACGCCAGGATATCCTGATACACATTCTGACGGTCTACTTCATTCAATATCTCATGACGGTCGCCCTTATACAGATGGATCGACACATCTTTTATCCCGGCATCTTTATATTTCTCATAGACTCTGATCACATTCTTTCCGAAAGCCCCTACCGGGTCATCGGATCCTGCCGTAAAGAGCACCGGAAGCGTCTTCGGAATCCGTTTCATACTTCCTTTCCGTACCAGAACCTTCATACCGGCAAACATCTGATAATAGGCTCCCAGTGTAAATGTATAGGAACACAGCGGATCCCGCACATATTCATCCCTTTTCTTCTTGTCGGATGTGATCCATTCCTTCGATGTCTCACCAGGTTCAAATTTCTTATTGAAACCTCCAAAGCTCAGATTATCCACAAATGTACTTCTGTATTTCCATCCTTTGAACGCTGCGATGATCCTGCAGATCATCCTTCCCGCACAAAGCGTCAGCATTCCCTGATGACCGGTTCCCATAATGACAACTCCCGCAAGGCCTTCCGCATACATCGTCAGATACTGTCTCAACAGGAATGACCCCATACTGTGCCCCAGCATAAAATACGGCACATCCGGATATTTTTTCCGTGTCATCTCCTGCAGCTGATAAATATCTCCGATCACATACTGATTACCTTTCCGTTCATCAAAATATCCCAGATCAGCTTCTGTCTGTATGGATTTCCCATGTCCCAGATGATCATGTCCGACTACATAATATCCGTGCTCCGACATAAATTCGGCAAATTCATCATAACGGTCAATATACTCCACCATTCCATGACATATCTGTAAGACACCTTTTATATCTCTATCCGGAAGCCATTCGATCGCATGGATCTTTGTCACGGAATCTCTGGATGTATAATAAAATTCATGCTTCATCATCTTTCATCCATTCTGACATACTCTTTGTATTCGGCCAACGGTTTGTACGCCGGACGAATGATCTTATCTACATTCTTAAGCTCTTCCAGACGGTGTGCACTCCATCCGACGATACGCGCTGCCGCAAAGATCGGTGTATAAAGTGACGGTGGAAGATCCAACATACTATATACAAGTCCGCTGTAGAAATCGACATTCGCATTTACACCTTTGTATATCTTACGCTTTTCTGCGATGACCTCCGGTGCCATGTGCTCTACCTTTTCATACAGTGCATATTCCTTCTCACAGCCCTTTTCTCTTGCAAGCTGCTTAACGAACTTCTTAAAAATATCGGCTCTCGGGTCAGATACAGAATAGATTGCATGCCCCATTCCGTAGATCAGTCCTTTCCGGTCAAATGCCTTCTTATCCAATAAATCGGTCAGATACCGGCGTACCTCATCATCATCTTCCCAGTCACTGACTTTTTCCATCATATCGTCAAACATCTGGGTTACTTTGACATTTGCTCCCCCGTGCTTTGGTCCTTTTAAGGATGCCATAGCAGCCACGATCGTCGAATACGTATCCGTTCCGGATGATGTTACCACATGCGTTGTAAATGTAGAATTGTTACCGCCGCCGTGATCCATATGAAGGACAAGTGCCATATCCAGGATCTTTGCCTCTAATTTCGTATATTTCTTATTCTCACGCAGCATCATCAGTATATTCTCTGCTGTTGATAATTCCGGTGACGGTGCATAGATGAAGAGATCTTCTCCCATACGGTAATTATATGCATGATAACCATAGACCATCAGCATCGGGAACTGACTGATCAGATTCAGGCACTGACGCAGTACATTTGGAATCGACGTATCGTCTGCATGAGGATCATACGTGTACAGGCTTAAGATCGATCTCGACAGGCTGTTCATCATGTCACGGCTTGGCGCTTTCATGATCACATCACGGACAAATGTCGGCGGCAATGTCCGTCTTTCCACCAGTGTCTCATGAAATGTCTGCAGCTGCGTCTTATCCGGAAGTTCACCGAATAACAGCAGATAGGCGATTTCCTCAAATCCATAGTGCTTATCTTTCAGAAACCCCTGCACCAGATCTTTGATATTGTAGCCGCGATAGTAAAGATTTCCTGCACATGGCACTTCCTCTCCGTTCACGATCTTCTTCGCACATACATCGGAAATGTTCGTAAGTCCCGCAAGGACACCTTTTCCGTTCAGGTCACGGAGTCCCCGTTTGACTTCGTACTTCGTATACAGCTCTTTGTCTATCGCATTATTCTTCTCGCAAAGTTCTGCAAAATGGCTGATTTCCGGTGTTACCTCAAATAGTGTCTGCCCTTCTTTTCTGTCCATCGTCATCATCCTTTCTTATATGGAGATAATAAATCACTCAATCTTGCGAATTCTTCCAGTGTCAGTGTCTCACCTCTCACACTTGCACCCTTTCCAAGTGCATCAATCGCTGCTTCCACTTCTTCTTTTGTAAAATCTAATGTCGCCGCATTCTTCAGACCGTTCGCCAGTGTCTTCCTTCTCTGGTTGAAAGATGCACGGATGATGTTGAACATCAGCTTCTCATCCTGCACCTGTACCGGTTTCTCCTGATGACAGGTCAAGCGTATAACCGCTGATCCTACCTTCGGTCTCGGCATGAAACAATTCGGCGGAACATTTGCCACAATATACGGGTCGGCATAATACTGTACTGCTAATGACAGTGCGCCATAGTCCTTATTACCCGGTCCGGTCTGCATACGGTCCGCAACTTCTTTCTGCACCATGACAGTGATACTCTCTACCGGAACCTCATTTTCAAAAAGTCCCATGATGATCGGCGTCGTAATATAATATGGCAGGTTCGCCACCACTTTGACCGGCTTTCCGTTGTTCTCTTCGTCTGCAAGCTTCTTAAGATCCAGCTTCAATACATCTTCATTGATGACACGTACATTGTCATATCCGCTTAATGTATCCTCCAGGATCGGGATCAGATTCTTATCGATCTCAACTGCGATCACCTTTCCTGCCGCCTGTGCCAGATATTGCGTCATCGTACCGATTCCCGGTCCGATCTCCAGTACCATATCATCCTCCGTGATATTCGCCGACTGTATGATCTTATCTAATACATGTGTATCGATCAGGAAATTCTGACCGAATTTTTTCTGAAATGAAAAATTATATTTCTGCAGAACCTCGATGGTATTCTGCGGATTTCCTAACGTTGGTTCCTTCATGATTCCTCCCACGTATGAACTTATTTCCTAACTTTCCACTACAATTCAGGTCTTTTCAGACATACTCTGGTGTGTAAACTGTAGCGATTATTCCTCATTATACAATAATTTTACGGGAATTAATAGCAATAAAAAATGAAATATGTATAAATATATAAATGGAAACACACACAATTTTAGTTTCCATACCAAAGGAACTCATATCCACTTAATCTTATATCTTTCAATTCTGTCTTTTCACCCGTCAACAGATTACGGTACATCCCTTTTTCCTGCATCCATGCTGTCTTCTCCTGATTGCTGAAGTTGAATATTCCAAAGAATCTTCTCCCTTTATATTCCCGCAATACACACAGGATACTGTCGTCATGTACATCATATGTATACACATCTGCATCTTTATCAAATGTTATCTCCTGTCTGCGGATCTTTTCCAACCGGTCAAGTGTCTGGAATATGTTTCCCTGAACCGTTGTGACATCTTCCTTATCCTCAGCGAGTTCCCACGGTAACTTTCCCCGGTGGATATATCTTGAATCAGCACATTTTTCCGGATCGTTCTTATAACTATAATCGTTCACCTGTCCCAGTTCGTCACCACTATATAACATTGGGATCCCTGACTGGGTCAACATATATGCATGCAGCATGATATCTTCTCTAACTGCTGCGTTCATTGCTTCTTCATCGTGTTCAAATCCGGCTTTTTCCCGTGAAATAATCATTCAGATAACGTTTATGCGGAATTTCTTTTATTCCCCATGGCCTCATCGTCTCATAATCCAGTCCCCATCCGATATCGTCATGGCAGCGCAGATAATTTAAGAATACATATTGCTTTGGCAGCTGGTTCACAATATCCATCTGTTTTTTCAGCAGCCGGATATCACCTGTTGCTATACTGTTCCAGGTCGTTGCCATAGTCGTCACATTATAAAACATATGACATTCCGGCTTTTCAACCGTTCCAAAATACGGCACAACTTTTTCGGGTTCCATTACAACCTCTCCCAGAAGCAAAACACCCGGGCATACAATTTCTGCTATCATGCGCATCATACGGACAATTGTATACACCTGTTTCAGATTTCTACATGTAGTTCCAAGTTCTTTCCAGATATACGGCACCGCATCGATTCGTACAATATCTATCCCCTGATTTGTCAGATACAGAAAGTTATATATCATCTCATTAAATACTCTCGGATTACGATAATTCAGATCCCACTGATACGGATAAAATGTTGTCATCACCTAATGACCGGTTTCCGGAAGATACTGTCATTTTTCTTTTCTCTTTTTTCCATTTTCTTTTGTTCCTTCCTCTAAAGAATCTTCCTATGCATTATTTTCCTGTAAAAAATGCAGAAGAAACTGCTTGTCAGCAACTTCTCCTGCATTTACAGGTTCTTGTATTCTATTCTTCTCCCACCAGATGCATCTGGTACGCCTTGAATTCTCCCATCTCTACAGGCATCGGGATTCCTGCTTCCATAAGTGCTGCGCCATTATAAGTCTTTCCTGTTTCCGTATCACGATAAACCGCACTGCATTTCAATCCCTGAAGGTTTACATAATTCACAGTCATATTTCCATGAATCTCCTGCATCACTACATTCAGCAGTACTTCTTTCTGATCTTCTGATACGAATGCCCATGCTGCATATTCTTCCTTCGACGGATCAGACAAACGGTAATAAAGTCCCGTCTGGATCAGCGGTGCGAACTTCCGGTATTCTTCTACCTGTGACCGGATCTCTTCTTTTTCTTCTTCAGAAAGTTTTCCGAGATTCAGTTCATATCCAAATGTTCCAGCCATTGCCACTACTCCTCTGGTATGCAGAGATGTAATTCTTCCTGTCTGATGATTCGGTACTGCCGATACATGTGAACCTACAGCGGATATCGGATAGCCAAACGATGTACCATACTGGATCTGTAATCTGTCCAATGCATCTGTATTATCACTGCACCAGATCTGTGGCGTATAATACATCATTCCGGCGTCAAATCTTCCGCCGCCGCCACTGCATCCTTCGATCAGCAGATCTGGATATCTGGTTACGATTCTTTCCAGGAAGTCATACAGACCAATAACATAATCATACATAACCCTGCCCTGATCTTTCGTTCCCCTCGAAAATACATCCATCAGACTACGGTTCATATCCCATTTCACATACTCAATATTTCCCTGGTCCAATACTTTGCAGATCTGATCAAATATATGGTCTACAACTTCCTTTCTGGAGAAATCCAACACCAGTTGGTTTCTTGCATGAACCGGATTTCTTCCCGGGATTGTAAGTGCCCAATCCGGATGTTCTCTGTACAGATCACTGTCTTCTGAGATCATCTCCGGCTCTATCCAGATTCCGAATTTTACCCCAAGATCATTGATCTTCTGTATCAGACTTCCCAGTGTTCCGCCAAGCTTCTTCTCATTAACAAACCAGTCACCAAGACCGCTGTTATCATCATCACGTTTTCCAAACCATCCGTCATCCAGCACCAGCATATCAATGCCTACATTCTTTGCTTCTTTTGCCAGTTCATATAAGGTATCGCCGTCAAAATCAAAGTACGCTGCTTCCCAGCTGTTCACCAGGATCGGACGGATACTTTCTTTATACTTTCCTCTGCAGATATGCTGTCTGATACAGCGGTGCAGATTCTGCGAAAGCTGGTTCATTCCACTTCCCGAGAATGACAGGAGCACTTCCGGTGTATAAAACACCGATCCTGTTTCAAGCGGATAAGAAAACATCTCATCCTGCAGGCCAAGAAGTGCACGTGTCTGACCGAACTGGTCTTTCAATGCCTCTCCCTTAAAATTCCCACTATACACAAATGACATTGCATAGCAGTTTCCGCAGCTGTCTGTTGTATGTTCATCTGCAAGGATCATCATCGGATTATACTGATGGCTTGAAGTTCCTCTTACACTTCCGATCACATGGCTTCCATGCGTAACTGGTTCTCTCTGCATCCTTCTTTCCATCGCATGTCTTCCGTAAAATGTCAGAAGATCATATTTACCATAAAGAAAATCAAGACACGCAGACTGTGCTTTCTGGATAAAAATCTTTCCATCACCATGATAAGCAATCTTTGCACTTCTGGTGATCACATCATAGTCCGGAAGTACACCATACAGAAGTGTTACTTCTACTCCTGTAACCACATCTTCCATTGTAATCTCAAGTGTCTGACTTTCTGTCTCTTCCGCATAGACTGCCGGAAGTCCCGGAATCTTATATTTCCCATTAGAAATCTGATGTGAACGGTATCGAAGATCACACGCTGTACTTCCGTCTGCATTTTCAATTATCAGAGCCACACTTCTGTAATCCCCGGTTCCGTAACACGGATACTCCTGAGTGAGTGCATCCATCGAATAGGTTCTGTCACTTCCGGCATCATACGGATTGCCTGAAAATCCTCTGTCATAATATGTCAGAAGATAATCCATACAGCTTCCATCTGTCTTCTTTCCATAATACAGATGAAGAAGGAATCCAAAACGGTCTACCTGCATCTGATATGTTGTATTTTTTGTCTGTATTGTAAATGTCCTGTCTGCTTCACAGTAAACAATTCCCATTTCTTTGTCTCCTTTTTATGTCTCAAGTTCTATTTGCATTCCGATTATTTTACGGCTCCATTCACCACGCCATTCAGAATATGTTTCTGACAGATCAGATAAAAGATCAGGATTGGCAGAAGTGCCAGCAGGTACGAAGCAAATGCCAGATTGTAGTTCGTTCCAAACTGTGTCTGGAAATTAAGCTGTGCAAGCGGCAATGTATTCTTTCCGGTTCCTGACATGATAACCAACGGTGTCATTACATCATTCCATGTTCCGAGTGCTGTCAGAACCGCTACTGTCGCATGCATTGGTTTCATAATTGGAAAGATAATTTTCCAATAAGTTGTCCATGTACTTGCTCCGTCCACACATGCTGCTTCTTCCAGTGCCATCGGAATATTCGTCAGATATCCGGAATACAAAAGCACATTCATCGGCATATAAAAGACCAGATATAAGATAATAACTCCGGCTCTGTTCGCAAGTCCCATCTGCGCCGTCTGTTTTACCACCGGCATCATCAGGATTGCAAATGGTACGAACATACCGCTGACAACGTAAAAATAAATGAATTTATAAAATTTGCTATGTGCCTTATTTCGTGCAATTGCATATCCAAGCAGTGAGTGGATCAGAATGGCAAACACTACCGTCACGATCGTGATCAGCAGGCTGTTTCCCAGTGAATTCCAGAAATCCGTTACTTTCATTGCCTCTGCAAAATTACTCAGGCTGAAATGCTTTGGAAGCGATAATATTCCCGCAATATCATTTGTCATCTCCGAAGGCTTCTTCAGTGCAATGACAACGGTCATATATAACGGAAATATGACAGTGATCACCCCTGCGATCAAAAGAATCGTTACAGGCCAGTTTATTCTTTCTTTCCCAACTTTTTTCATTACAACTGTTCCTCCTTCTTACCGGTGATGGTCATCTGTGCTACCGAGATCACTACGATCACAATAAAGAAAATGACTGCATTCGCACTCTGGAATCCGAACTGACCGCCGCTCATTCCGTTATTATAGATCAGGTATGAAATAGATTCTGTACTCTGGGCAGGACCACCTTTGGTCAATGCCATGATCTGGTCGAATACCATCAGGAAGTTTTTTACACTCAGAACCATATTAATAGAGAAAAATGGAATGATAAGTGGAAATGTCAGGTTCTTGAATTTCTTCCATCCTGTGGCACCGTCAATGGCTCCTGCTTCATACACATCCTCCGGAACCGTCTGAAGTCCCGAAATATAAATGATTGTATTCATTGCGATCGACTGCCATGCACACACGATCACGATTGCAATCCATGCAAGCTTTGTATTCGAAAGCATACTGGAGCTAAATGTCTCACTTCCGATCATTTTTCCAAACGCCGGAAGAATATAAGTAAAGAAGTAGTTGAAAATATATCCTACCACCAGTGCTCCCAGTACATTCGGGATAAAATATGCACCCCTTAGTGCACTTTTGAACTTAATCTTACTGTTCAATCCGAGTGCCATCAGAAGACTCAGTACATTTGTCAGGATTGTCGCCGCAATTGCCAGTTTAAATGTAAAGATATAGGAGCCTCCGACTCTGGAATCCGTAAACAGATCCTTATAATTCCGAAGTCCTACCCAGTCATAACTTCCATAACCTTTAAAGTTGGTAAAACTATAGATCACTCCTTTGATCAGCGGCAGCGTATTGAAGCAGAAAAATAATGCAACAATCGGAATCGTGATCAGAAGAAATGTCCGCTTTCTATCATTTAATTTATTCTTTTTCATCGTACTAACTCCTTGAATTTCCGTATTACCAGTAACTTTTTTCTCTTAGTTATTATGAGATTTCTCGTAATCCTCAACTTTACGGATAATATCACGATTGTATCTTACCCAGTCTGTATCGAATTTTTTAAGAAATGCTTTTGGATCTTTTTTCATCAGAAATGTCTGGATCTGTGCGTCTACCGCCATTTCCGATGGATAATAATGATCCTGGAAATCAGACATCTTTCCTTCTTTTATGTATTTTTTCATTCCATCAAGTGTTGATGCCAGTTCAAAATCTCCTTCTTTACAAGGGACTGCTTTCTGATCGTCCAGATACGCCTGTACGTTTTCATCTTTCAATAGAAAATCTAACACTTCATATGCTGCCTCTTTGTTCTTGCAGTCTTTCATGACGCAGAACTGAAGATCTATTCCTGAGTTCAACTGATTTTCTTCCGTGTTATTACTTGCCGGCATTACAAACGAATCATTCTCCATATCCGGATTCACCGTCTGGATCTGTGGAATTGCGTAACTTCCGATTGTATACATTGCAGATTCACCTTTTGCAAATGCTGTACATGCTCCGTTGTAATCATATGCAAACGGGTCATCCGGTCCATACGGAAGTAGTTCCAGCATACGTTCCGCTACTTCTTTATATTCTTTCGAAAATGTTGTCTTTCCACGATTCACCTGTGCACATACATCTGCCGGTGCAAGGTCTACCGCGATCGCATTCCATGGTGCAAGGCAGGTCCATGTATCTTTAAATCCAAAATAAAATGGCTGGATTCCTTCATCCTGCATTTCCTGACACAGGCTCATGAGTTCATTCCATGTTGTCGGAATCTTCCATCCATGTTTTTCGAACATTGCTTTGTTGTAAAGAATTCCTGCTGCATTTGCCGCATACGGGACTACATAAGTTCCCTTTTCCGGAACAAACTCCAGGTTTTTATCAATTTCTTTGTATGCTTCTTTGATATCATCCAGTCCCTTGTAGTCTGAGATATCCATCAACATGTCCGAATCAATAAAGTTCGAATAGCTTACCTCTCCTCCGATTCCGATGATATCCGGGTTATCCTCGCGAATAAATCTTGTCTTCAAAACAGTCATTGCATCATTCGGAGATTCAATCGTAAGATGAATATCATCATGTGTGCGGTTGAATTCTTCTTCTATTTTCTCAAAAGTTTTTACTGCTTCCGGTTTATACTGCACAAGTTCTATTTCTGTCTTTCCTGTCTCTTTTTTCTGTCCGCATCCTTGCAGCATCATAGCCCCAGCCATCGTAAGAACCAGTCCGGCACTTACCAGTTTCCTGTACTTCCTATGCATGTTCCAAAACTCCTTTTTACTCCGTTCCTTCCTGA
>UMJX01044217.1_pt1 | contig 16067 bp, 16 predicted proteins | sample 1966131 | NCBI WGS metagenome assembly UMJX01 (sample SAMEA4836162, study PRJEB28245) | human gut metagenome | biome: gut microbiome; material: fecal sample | place: Denmark | collected 2008 | reverse complement strand
AAAACCTGAATCTGGTTCAGTTTGACGATGAAGCTTTTGATGACTGGCGATGCGAGGATCTGGTGGAAGATATTTTGAACGTCTGGCTGGATCGACTGTATAGTCGAAACGGTGTAGGCGGTCTGTTCCCCCTTCGTCGGACTCGTGAGGATCAGCGTCGAGTGGAGACTTGGTATCAGGCTCAGGCGTGGCTGTTGGAGAATTTTCCGGAATGTTTCTGAGTTGAAAGGAGAGCCTAATGAGTAAATGTGACTTTAGTGGATGGGCGATCAGGACCGATCTCGAATATGAAGACAAGCGAGTTATTCTTCGGGATGCTTTTGCGAGAGATGGCGGGAGCACTGTCCCACTGCTCTGGATACACGGTTGCTATACTCGCGAAAATATGCTAGGCTATGCGTTCCTTCAAAATAAGGAAGAAGGTGTATACGCATACTGTACGTTCAATAACACCGATACTGCACGACGTATTAAAGAGCTGATTCGTATCGGCGAGATTCGCGCCCTTTCGGTCTATGCCGCTGACATAGAACAGAATCATGGTGATATCCTTCGTGGCTCTATCAAGGAAGTAAGTTTGGTTCTCGCCGGTGCAAATCCGCGCGCTTCGATTAATTACGTGAATATTCAACATGGTGAAGAAGTGGCTACCGAAGCTCGCATCTTTACGGATATGCGTATCTCACGTAAGCACGTCAACGTGCCGGGAATGTTTCTGAGTTGAAAGGAGAGCACCAATTATATGAATGCTAGAGACGAGCAGTTGTTGGAATGGATAAAACAGCTTCCACTGCACCTTGGTGATGATACAGTTGAGAAGGTTGAAATCACTCCATTCAATGACCGTGCATGCCAAGTTTTAATGTTTCATACAGCAATGAAATACCTTGAAAAAACTTGTTTTACGGCGGCTTCAACAGGCGCTCCGAAGTTCAAAAAGATCGTAATTATGGTGATTGATAAGGCCGAAAACTGTGCCATTTCGGTCGAGTATGCGGACGGCTCAGGGGGTGATTTTATCGTGAATTTGCATGTTTTGGGCTGATATTTTCTTCAGCAAAACTGTAACAGTTGTGACAGTTTTGAAATGCGTTTTCGAAGTTTTGAAGAAAATTTGCGGTTTGTATTAAGAAATCTTAACGGCGAACGGAAAAAGTGTGACAGAAAACTGTAACAGTGTGACAGTTTTGAAGGGCCAAAAAACCAAAACTGTAACAGCATTTTTCTAGCTATTATTAGAAAAATCGGGGGTCTGTTACAGTTTTACAGTTTTTTACTATTAAAAAGTTTTTTGGAGAATATATATATTATATAAAAGTTTATAAACCGTGTTGAAAACTGCACAACTGTAACAACGCCTACTACAAATGTGTAAGCCGAGAAAGGAGGTTACGGCATGGATTTTTGTCAAATCAGGACGCGGACTGTTCCAAAGGAAAAGGACGTCATCGAGATATATCCTGAGTTCAAAATCTGTAAAAGCAAAGACCTCATGATTCGTGGCAAAGCATTCTACGCAATCTGGGATGATGCGCGTGGATTATGGACGACGGATAGCTATGACGTACAGCGTCTTATTGACAAGGACATTGAAGCTAAGATTGACGAGACCCGAAAGATATTTCCAGAAGCAACTCTTCGTCCGCGAACAATGATGGACTACTCCACCAATTCGTGGAAAACGTTTCAGAGCTATGTGAACAATCTTTCGGATAACAGCCATCAGCTCGATAGCAAATTGACTTTTGCGAATACCCCGGTTGTAAAGACGGACTACGTTTCGAAATCTCTCCCCTACCCTCTTGAGTCTGGAAATTGCGAAGGGTATGACGAGATTATATCGACACTTTATGATCCCGACGAACGCGCTAAAATTGAATGGGCAATTGGTGCTATTGTATCCGGTGAAAGCACGACCATCCAGAAATTTCTGGTTTTCTATGGCGATGCTGGAGCGGGCAAGAGCACCATTCTTAATATCATTCAAAAATTGTTCGAGGGATATTATGTAAGTTTCGATGCGAAGTCCCTTGCCAGCAATAATAACCAGTTTGCTACCGAAGCATTTCGTGATAATCCTCTTGTCGCGATTCAGCATGACGGTGATCTGAGCCGCATCGAGGACAACACAAAGTTGAACTCGATTGTATCTCACGAGATGATGACCATGAATGAGAAGTACAAGTCGAGCTATACTGCTCGCGCAAACTGTTTCTTGTTTATGGCAACCAATCGTCCAGTCAAGATCACTGATGCAAAATCCGGTATCATTCGACGGCTGATTGATGTTCGGCCAAGCGGTAGAAAGCTCCCGTTCAACAGATACCAAAATCTGATGAGTAAGGTTAATTTTGAACTGGGTGCTATCGCCTATCACTGTCTTCAGGTCTATAAAGAGATGGGCAAGGACTATTACAATGCCTATCGTCCAATGGACATGATGTACAAAACGGATTTCTTCTTCAACTTTGTCGAAGACAAGTATGATATTTTCGATCAGCAGGATTCCACAACGCTTAAGCTCGCGTATGCAATGTACAAGGAGTATTGCGAGGATAGCGGGACAGAAGCCAAGCTGCCGATGTACAAGTTCCGAGAAGAGTTAAAAAACTATTTCGAGCATTATTCGGATGTTGAGCGAATCGACGGCAAACAGATTCGGAAATATTATTCGGGGTTCATCCGAAAGAAGTTTCGCCCCGAAGAGAAAACGAAGGATGAAGCACCAAAGGAAGAAGAATCATGGCTGAAACTCGATTGTACAAAGTCTTTGCTGGACGATATTTACGCTAATTATCCTGCTCAATACGCAAGCGAGGATGGCACCCCGCTTATTGCTTGGGATAAAGTCACGACGACTCTGGCAGATATTTGTACGGACAAGCTGCACTATGTAATGTTGCCCGTGATTAATGTCGTGATCGATTTTGATTTGAAGGATGAGACAGGTGAGAAATCCCTCAAGTTAAACATGGAGGCAGCATCAAAATGGCCAAAAACATACGCCGAACTTAGTAAAGGAGGACAAGGCATTCATCTACACTACTTCTATGAGGGCGGCGATCCTAATGAGCTTCAGCGTATCTTTTCACCGGGGATCGAAGTTAAAGTATTTACTGGGAAAAGTAGCTGTCGACGTAAATTGACTAAATGCAATGATATTCCTATTGCTACGATTTCCAGTGGCTTGCCGTTGAAAGAGGAGAAAACGAGCATGATAAATGAGAAAGCAGTAAAAAGCGAAAAAGGGCTTCGACGACTCATCAATCGTCACTTGCGTAAAGAGATTGTGGGGTCAACTGCATCATCGATTGGATTGATTAATGACATCCTTGATAAAGCTTATGATAGCGGAATGTCGTATGATATTAGCGACATGAAACCTACGATTTTGGCTTTTGCAGCGGGAAGCACCCATCAGAGCGATCGGTGTACAAAAATCGCGATGAAGATGAAGTACAAAAGCGAAGCCGTAAGCGAGTCAGATGAGTACTTAGAAGATGCAATTGTGTTCTTCGATATTGAGGTATTCCCCAATCTGCTGCTTGTCAACTGGAAATACGCTGGTCCGCAATGTAAATGTATCCGGATGATCAATCCAAGTCAGCAAGATATTTCGGAGCTTCTTAAGAAAAAGCTCGTGGGCTTTAACTGTCGTCGGTATGATAACCACATTCTCTATGCTCGATACCTCGGAAAGAGTATTGAAGAGATCTACGAAATCAGTCAGGCAATCATTTCCGGCGATAAGGCTGCTATGTTCGGTCAGGCATATAACATTAGCTATACGGATGTTTACGATTTCAGCTCTAAAAAGCAGAGTCTTAAGAAGTTCGAGATTGAACTTGGTATCCATCATCAGGAGCTCGGCCTTCCGTGGGATCAACCCGTCCCGGAAGATAAGTGGCAATTGGTTGCTGAGTATTGTGATAACGACGTGCTCGCGACCGAAGCCGTGTTCAATGCTAGACAGGCTGACTTTGTTGCTAGAGAGATTCTAGCGGATCTTGCTGGCGGAACGGTAAATGACACGACGAATCAATTAACCACACGATTGATATTTGGAGTCGTAAAGAATCCGCAAAGCTCATTCGTTTATCGTGATCTTGCAGAACCTGTCCATCTTTCGGATGATTCTCTTCAAAAAGCGTTCTTAAAAACAAACTTTCCTGAAATGATGGCGGAACCTTTTGGCGAGGCGCAAAGTGATCTTCCTTATTTTCCGGGATATAGCTTTAAAAGAGGTCTCCGAGGTATAGATACATATCTGGTGGCAATCGCGAATAAAACACCGGTGGCCGACGCTATTATTATCTCTGAACAAGTTGAATCCTCTTACGGTGGCTTTGATCCCGGAGAAGGAGGGTTTGTATGGTCTAAACCCGGAATGTATGGACGAGTCATTACTTTTGACGTGGCCAGCATGCATCCACACAGCATCACAAGCGAATACTTGTTTGGGCAATACACGATAGTGTTCAATGACTTGCTCAACACTCGAATCGCGATTAAGCATAAGGACTTCAAGAAAGCTGGAAAGATGTTCGGTGGAAAGCTGGCTAAGTATCTGACTGACCCCGCTAAAGCAAAACAGTTGTCGCAGGCACTCAAGATTGCGATCAACTCGGTATATGGTTTGACCGCAGCCCATTTTGACAATGCTTTCCACGACCCGCGCAACATTGATAATATTGTTGCCAAGCGTGGTGCACTGTTCATGATCGATCTCCTGAATTATGTGCACGAGAAAGGTGGCGAAGTTATCCACATCAAAACGGACTCGATTAAAGTACTTGATCCCTCTCCTGAACTACAGAAAGATATTATTGCTTTTGGCAAGCGATACGGGTACGACTTTGAGATTGAGCACATTTTCGAAAAGATCTGTTTGGTCAACAACGCGGTTTATATTGCGAAGCTGGCTGAAGATGATCCTGACGATCCGGGTAAATGGACTGCTATTGGCAAGCAATTCGCGGAGCCGTATGTGTTCAAGACCTTGTTTTCTAAAGAACCCATTGTCTTCGATGACTATTGTCAGACCAAGAGCGTTAAGTCAGCAATGTATCTTGATTTCGACGAAGATCTCGGAGAAGATGAGCACAACAGGATATTCGTCGGTAAGTGCGGCCAGTTCTGCCCTGTTCTTCCGGGAACCGGTGGGGCGCGACTTGTTCGGGAGCAAGATGGAAAATTCAATTCAGTAACAGGTGCAAAGGATTACAGATGGCGTGAAGCCGAGTTCTTGCGAGAATTAAAGAAGGAGGATACTATAGATGAGTTCTATTATCGGAAACTTGTCGACGATGCCGTCGATGACTTATCCAAGTTTGGAGACATTGAGTGGTTCCTTGACGAAAGCGTTGGAAGCCCAAGAGATGAGTGAGCCCGGGAAAGAACATGTAAATCATCCGGATCATTACAAAACCGGAAAGTTTGAATGTATTGATATTATGGTTGAAACTCAAGGTATTGAGTCTACACAGGACTTCTGCATCTGCAATGCATTCAAGTATCTATACCGTCATAAAAAGAAAAATGGATCGGAAGACATCTCAAAAGCAATTTGGTATTTGAACAAGTACCTCGAACTTGAAAAGGAGAAAAATCATGAGAACGTTTAATGGAAACAATGTCAGCGAGAGCACCATTGATATCGAGCACTCTGTTTATCGGGATCGTCCGTATACGAATGTCGTAGTGAAAAATGCATGCATTATGTTTACGAACTTCGCAGGCGAAAAAGATCGTTTTAATATGGGAAAACCGCAGTTTAATTTGGTTCTTACTGAAGAAGCTGCTCGAGATCTTCAAGCCGATGGTTGGAACGTTCGAATCATGCCTGCTCTCGAGGAAGGCGAGCCTCCGACGTATATGACAAATATTAACGTTTCCTTCTCGGATGACGGGCGACGGAATCCCACGATCAAATTGTACTCCTCCCTTGATGGCAAACGAGTGTGCCGACGCCTGAGTGCTGAAACTATTGGCATTCTCGATGATATTCGTCTTGAACGAATCAATCTTCGGATCGGCAGTTTTAATTATGATGGAGATAAATACACAATGAAGGGATATTTGCACGAACTACAGGCTGTTCAGAAAGCGGAACAGACCAGTTTCGATGATGACTACGCCGACTATCAGGATAATGACGGCGTATACTAATCTTCTGTATCCCCATCAAATGAAAGCTATCGAAGAACTCCGAGACGGCTGTATTCTTTGCGGCGGAGTTGGTTCGGGAAAAAGTAGAACCGCGCTTGGATATTTTGTGTGGAAAAGCTGTGAGTTTGACGAAAGGCTTGAGAACCCTAAAAAGCCGAAGGATCTGTATATCATCACTACTGCTCGAAAGCGTGATACGCACGAGTGGGAAGATGAGTGCCGATTCTTCGGCCTTTCTTTTTTGCCTCAAAACAGCATAGCTGGCATTCGAGTTAGCGTTGATAGCTGGAATAACATCAAAAAATATGAAAACGTCACTGACGCATTCTTTATATTTGATGAACAGCGAGTGGTCGGAAGTGGCACATGGGTTAAGGCATTCCTAAAAATCGCTAAAAAGAATCTATGGATCCTATTGTCGGCTACTCCGGGCGATACATGGACCGATTATATTCCAGTCTTTATCGCGAATGGCTTCTACAAGAACCGAAGCGAGTTTATAGATGAACATATCATTTATAAACGATTTGCAAAGTATCCTCAAATCGACCGATATGTTGGAACCAAAAAACTTGAGGCATTAAGGAAACGCCTAATTGTCGAAATGCCATTCGAAAGGGACACTGTGCAGCATCACGAGACTATTTATACGGATTATGATATTCAGAAGTATAATGCGATCATGAGAAGGAGATGGAACCCTTATGCAGATGAACCCATACAGGAGGTTACCGCGCTCTGTTATTTACTTAGAAGAGTGGTCAACGAAGACGTGGACCGGTTACATACTGTACAAGAGATATTGTCCGCCCGTGGCTCTGCCATTATATTTTACAACTTTGACTATGAATTGGAATTACTCAAGGTTACCCTTAGCGATGCGGTTGAAGTTCGCGAATGGAACGGGCACAAACACGAGAAGATCCCTCTCGGAAAAAGATGGGCGTATCTTGTCCAGTATACTGCGGGTGCGGAAGGATGGAACTGTACGCAGACGGATACCATGATATTCTATAGTCAGAATTACAGCTATAAGACAATGGTTCAAGCTGCCGGTCGAATCGATCGAATGAACACCCCATATAAAGATCTATATTATTATCATTTGAGAAGTCGAGCCAAAATTGATATAGCCATTGCTAACACACTAAAATTGAAGAAAAACTTCAATGAGAAGGCCTTTATTGAGAAACGGGCCTCGCGTGAAAAACATATGCTATAATAGAGGGATAGAATACGACTTTTGGAACCTATCTCTGGAGATGGAAACATCTCCTTTTATTTTTGCAGAGGAGGAGATCGGATGTCTCAAAGAGAGAGTGCGTTTCAGAGCAGTCTGATTCGGGAAATTAAAGCACGGTATCCCGGAAGTATTGTCCTGAAGACTGATGCGAATTACGTTCAGGGCTTTCCCGATCTCCTTATTCTTTATAAAAATAAATGGGCGCTTCTCGAATGCAAGAAAGATGCCAAAGCAGGACATCAACCGAACCAAGACTACTATGTTTCGAAAATGAATGACTTGAGCTTTGCTCGTTTCATTTATCCAGAGAACAAAGAGGAGGTACTTTGTGCATTACAAGCAGCATTCGAATCTTGAGGGCAAGCATGCAATCATTAGTCCAAGTAACTATCATTGGTTGGATAAAGAGAATTTGGACGATTTGATGGATGCAAAGCTAAAAGCTTATTATGCATGTGAGCTCGGAACTTCGATTCATCTTTATGCAAAAGACCGAATCGAATCACGTATGAAGCTTACGAAATCAGAAAAAAATGGTGTCCTGTTTTCTCTGATTCGTGGGCATAGGATCCCCCGTCGAGCAATTGATATCGACTATATTTTTCCGAATCTAATGGCTTACGTTAATGATGCTATTGTATTTCGAATGGATCCAGAGATTGTTCTGGCATATAGTTCTGTCTGTTTCGGAACTGCAGATGCGATCAAATTTGAAAACGATACGCTTCGAATTCATGATTTGAAGACCGGATGCAGCCCGGTATCAATGAAGCAGCTTGAACAATATGCTGCTCTATTCTTCCTTGAATATGGCGAAATCGAAGATGCTCACCCTGATCATACAAGAGTTGAGCTTCGAATTTATCAAAATAATGATATTCAGGTTCTACAACCCGAGCCGGAAAGAGTACTATCAGTAATGGATCGTATCGTATATGCGAGCGATTACATTCAGAAAGAACTTATGGAGGGCTAAAAGTATGGATGATCGAAAACTCGTCGAACAGGAGCAGAAAGACGAACTAACCCATTATGGAACACCTAGGCATAGCGGAAGATATCCTTGGGGTTCTGGCGAGAATCCTTACCAACGGAGCGGCAATTTTGTAGCACATGTTACGAAACTGCGTAAAGAAGGATTATCCGAAGTCGAAATTGCAAAAAGTATGGAAATGTCCACGAGTCAACTTAGAGCGAGAATGTCCATTGCCAAATCTGAAATTCGTAAAGAAGAATCAGCCATGGCGTGGAAACTTAAAGAAAAAGGATATTCTAACGTTGCAATTGGCCAGCGACTTGGCAAGAACGAAAGTTCCGTTCGCGCGCTGCTCGATCCGCATCTTAAAGCACGGAACGACATGACAAATGATCTTGCTGAGCAACTCAAGATTGCTGTCAAAGAACAAAAGTACATCGACGTCGGTGCCGGAAGCGAATACTATTTCAATATGCCAGTGAGCAATACTCGAATGAAGACCGCGATTGCCCTACTTAAGGAGCAAGGATATAAGGTTCAGTATGTTCAGGTTCAACAAATGGGCACAAATGAAAAGACGACTTTGAAGGTATTAACCAAAGATGATACGCCTTGGAAAGAAGTAAACGACAATAAGTATAAGATCGGACTTCCTACTAATTTCTACACAGAAGATGGCGGTATGACGGTTCGAGCTATGGAGCCGCCTGTGTCAATCGACAGTAAACGAGTCTATGTCAACTACACCGATGCTAATGGCAAAGGCGGCGCTGAAAAAGATGGCTTGATCGAACTTCGGCGCGGTGTGGATGATATTTCGTTGGGCAATGCGAAGTATGCTCAGGTTCGAATTGCAGTCGACGGTGACAAGTATATGAAAGGCATGGCTGTCTATTCCGATAATATTCCAGACGGCTATGACATCGTATACAATACCAACAAAACAGTTGATAAAGCGGATAAAGTATTTAAGAAAATGGATACCGATTCCTCAAACCCATTCGGTGCGACAATCAAAATGGACGATCAGCTTGTCCGAGCGCAAAGGCATTATATCGACAAGACTACAGGCGAGGAAAAACTATCCGCACTCAACATCGTCAACGAAGAAGGAAACTGGGATGAATGGAGTCGATCGCTGTCCTCGCAGGTTCTTTCTAAGCAGCCAGTCGCGCTTGCTAAGAAGCAGTTGGGATTGGCTTATGATTCCAAAGCTGAAGAGCTGAAAGATATTCTTGCTACTACGAATCCAGCAGTTCGAAAACAGCTCCTTGATAGTTTCGCAGACGATTGCGATGCAGCCGCAGTTCATCTGAAAGCTGCCGCTCTTCCTAGGCAAAGCGCGCAAGTCATTATTCCTAGTACTGAAATATCAGAACGTGAAATTTATGCACCTAACTATAGAGATGGCGAAAGCGTTGTTCTAATTCGTTTCCCCCATGCTGGACGTTTTGAGATTCCGGAATTGACAGTCAACAATCACTCCCCTGCTGGTAAGGTGATTGGGCCAGATGCCAAAGATGCGGTGGTAATTAATGCAAAAACTGCTGAAAAGCTCAGTGGTGCAGACTTTGACGGCGATAACGTTCTTGTTATTCCAAATAACGACGGTAAAATTAAAACCGCACCGTCGCTACAAGGGCTAAAAAACTTTGATCCGAAGGCAGCGTACCCCAAATACGAAGGCATGCGAGTCATGACCGACCAAGACAAAGGTCGTGAAATGGGTATGATCACGAATCTCATTACAGATATGAGCATTCGCGATGCGAGCCCCGATGAACTGGCAAGAGCCGTCAGACATTCGATGGTTGTTATTGATGCTAAAAAGCACGAGCTGAACTATAAGCAATCATACATCGACAACGACATCGAATCGTTAAAGATTAAATACCAAGGTCGAGCTAACTCAGGCGCATCCACGCTGATTTCAAAAGCGAGCAGTACTGAATGGGTGCCCGATCGAAAAGATGGCGTATACGTCAAGGATCGAGAAACAGGAAAGAAACATAAGATTTATGTTGACCCCGAAACCGGCGAAAAGCTGTATACCTATACTGGAGAGACATACAAAAAACCAGTAAAAGATAAAAAGACTGGCGAATACAAGAAAGATTCAGAAGGAAATCAAATATACAAAGAGACGCCCAAGACTCTCAAAAGTACTCACATGTACGAGAAGAAGGACGCCTTTTCTTTATCGTCCGGAACTGGCATGGAAAGCGTATATGCTAATCATGCTAATAAAATGAAAGCCCTCGCGAATGAGGCCAGAAAAGAAAGTTTAGGCATAAAGCCGTTGAAATACAATCCTGAAGCCAAGAAAGAATATGCTTTGGAAGTTTCCAGCCTAAATGCCCAACTTAATGAAGCATTAAAAAATGCACCTCTTGAACGACGAGCTCAACTTATTGCGAACCGAGATTTCTCATTGATTATCGGGAGCCATCCTGAATACAAAGAGGATGCTGACAAAATAAAGAAGATCAAAGGACAATGCCTGAGCCAAGCCAGAATAAGAGTTGGCTCTGGAAAGTCAAAGATTAAGATCACCCCTAAAGAATGGGAAGCTATCCAAAAAGGTGCAATTACGCACAACAAACTTACTCAGATTCTAAAGAATGCTGATATGGATGTCGTAAAATCGTATGCTATGCCGCGAAATGGAGCCGTTATGCCTCCGTCAAAGGTTGCCAGAGCTAAAAGGCTCCGCGCAAACGGTTATGCAACTTCTGAAATTGCAGACTTTCTGGGTGTTTCCGTCAGCACAATTAATCGAGCTCTCGAAGAAAGCCCTTCTAATTCGTGAGAAAGGAGCTTAGCATGAACGAAACCAGCAATATTAAAGAAATTTGGATCACAACAAAGGACAATCCGTTTGATCCATTCACACAATTCGACGATTGGAATCGTTTTGATCAAGATCATAACTATAATACGTGTCAACTGATCGATCGTCACCTGTTCACTTCTCCTGAACTAAGCGACTCCGATCAATTAGATGCTCTCGACGAAGCAATTCGATGGATCATTGATCTTGATCCAACTGAAAATTACATACGGGTGACCAAAGGATCAAAAACTTAACCTGCCCTAGGCATAGGGGGAGGGGTCTGCAAAAATAGCACCCCCTCTCAAATCGCCCGCTTCTTCGAAAATTCTCCGGGGGACATATTTCGAAGAGGATTTTGCTCAGGATATCCAGTGTTGAGCTTTTTAAATAAAGTCGTTCGTGGTTTCTCTCCTTTCAGGGACGAAAACTACTGGATATCTTGACCCAAATCCTCAGATAGTGAGGCAAAAAATAGAAAGAAGGAGTCAGATATGGATCGCAAGTCTAATAAAGTGTCCGAATACTCTCGTCCTCCTGCTCTGTCTCCGGATCAGAAGGAGAACGAGCTCATAAGTCTGGCCGTTGACTTGGCCGAAAGACAGCTTAGGGAAGGGACGGCTTCATCTCAGGTAATCGCACACTACCTAAAATTAGGTTCCTCAAGAGAACGTCTCGAAAAAGAGCGATTGATAAGCGAGAATAGAATGCTTCGCGCAAAGACAGAAGCTCTGGATTCGCAACGGAGAACTGAGGAACTATACGCCAATGCCATTCGCGCGATGCGTGAATATCAGGACATATCCGATACGCAGATCGTTGATGAGGTGGACGAATGATAGACAGATGCTATCAGGATTTGAGGAGACTGTGCACGTTCGAGGAACGCTACAGATATCTTCGCCTATGCGGCGTTGTTGGCGCAGAAAAATTCGGGTTCGATCGGCATTTCAATCAAACGTTTTACCGATCTAATAAGAGGTGGCTGGCGTCTAGGCAAAAAGTCATATTACGAGACGACGGCTGCGATTTAGGGATTGCTGATCGGATTATAGGAAAGGGCTTGACCGTTCATCATATGAACCCTGTCACTCTAGATGATATTTTTGAAGATCGTGACTGGATCTATGATCCTGAGTATCTGATTTGTGTATCCGATAGAACGCATAGAGCGATTCATTATGGCGATGAGTCGCTTTTAATTATACCGCCGAAAGAAAGATCCCCCGGTGATACGAAACTTTGGTGAGGAGCGACTTTATGAATAGCATTCTCTACACTATAAAAAAACTTATCGGGTTAGAACCTGACTATAACGCTTTTGACGAGAGCATTATCACATTTATTAACGGAGCATTTGCTACGCTACAGCAAATGGGCATTGGCCCGTCTTCACCATTTCGGATTCAAAATGCAGAGAAGACTTGGGATGATTGGTCTGAGGATGCATTTATTGTTGAAGAAACAAAGAGCTATGTATATTTGCATGTTCGAAAACTATTCGACCCTTCATCTAGCTCTATTGTAATGGATGCTTTAGAGAATCAGATTGCTGAAATAGGATGGCGTCTTTATACATATTCACAATCAGAATATTGATTGAAAGGAGGAGAGAGCTATCGTGATGCCTTATGAAATTGAGCATTCTGGTATCATTGGAATGCGATGGGGACGACGCCGTTATCGAAACTATGATGGAACACTTACCCCAGAGGGTAAAATTCGATATGAGAAAAATGCTGTGCCCAGCACATCAAAATCAAAAACTAATAAAAAGATTGCGCAAAATATTGCCAAGAAGAAAACTATCTCAGACATGACTGATGATGAGCTCCGGATGAAGACTGCTCGCCTTCAACTCGAGACCAATTATATCAGAGCTTCTACAGAGTATCGAAAATTGACCGCTACAAAGGAGAATGCAATCGTTTCAAGTGGAAAAAAGATTTTGACACGAGCTTTCGAAGATGTCGGTACCGAAATGATGAAAAATATCTTGAAAAAAGCAGTCTCATCGAAAACAAATATGAAATTCGATAGCGATGACAAAGAGAAAGATAAGGAAAAAGAGAGGAAGTAAGGGAGACGTATGTTCCAGACAGACTTGTCAAATACGGCTACGCCTAAGTATTATGGACAATTTAGAGATGCCGTTATGCGAGGCGAGATTCCGGTTTGCCGAACAATCTCCATGGAAATGAATCGAATCGATGACCTTATCGCAAATCCCGGTGTCTATTACGATCCGAAACCGGTCGAGCATTTCATCAAGTTCTGTGAAGCCGAAATGGTTCTGACAGATGGCTCAGATTTTCATATGCTCGACAGCTATAAATTGTGGGCAGAGCAAGTATTCGGATGGTACTACTTTGTAGACAGAGATATCTATGTTCCGTATTCAGATAAAAATGGCGGGCGATTTGTTAGACGAACCCTTCGAAAGAGATTAACCAAAAAACAATATCTTATCATAGCCCGAGGCGGTGCGAAGTCAATGTACGATAGTTGCATTCATAACTATTTTCTGAATGCTAATCATACGACGACGCATCAAATCACTACTGCCCCAACAATGAACCAAGCCGATGAGGTTCTTAGCCCTATACGAACCTCTATTACCCGAGCACGAGGTCCCCTGTTCAAATTTTTAACTGAGGGTTCTCTTCAAAATACAACAGGTTCCAAAGCGAATCGAACAAAACTAGCGTCGACCAAAAAAGGCATAGAAAACTTTATGACCAATTCGCTGCTCGAAGTGTTGCCGATGAGCATCGATAAGCTCCAAGGATATCGCCCTAAAGTCGCATCTGTCGATGAGTGGCTGAGCGGCGATATTCGAGAAGACGTAATCGGCGCGATTGAGCAGGGCGCTAGTAAAATGGAAGATTACCTGATTATCGCTACAAGCTCTGAGGGAACTGTTCGAAATGGAAGCGGCGATACGATAAAAATGGAGCTCCTTAGTATTCTTAGGGGCGAATATTATGCTCCGCAAGTATCCATTTGGTATTACCGATTGGACGACATAAATGAAGTATCTGATCCGTCCATGTGGCTCAAAGCTAATCCGAACATAGGAAAGACCGTTAGCTATGAGGCCTATCAGCAGGATGTTGAACGAGCCGAAAAAGCACCTGCATCCAGAAATGACATCCTCGCAAAACGCTTTGGCATACCTATGGAGGGCTATACATATTTCTTTACATATGAAGAAACGCTTCTTCACTCGCCGAAAAGTTTTAATGGGATGCCTTGCTCTATGGGATGTGACCTATCACAAGGTGATGACTTCTGCGCGTTTACATTCCTGTTCCCGCTTCGAGGAGACGAATTCGGCGTTAAAGCAAGATGTTATATTAGCTCGTTGACACTCGCTAGACTACCATCTGCATTAAGACTAAAATACGACGAATTCATTGAAGAAGGCAGTCTAATCATTCTTGACGGAACAGTTCTCGATATGGATATGGTATATGAGGATTTGGATCAGTGGCTTATGGAATCTTCGAGTTACGATGTTCGTTCCGTTGGTTATGACCCGTATAATGCCAGAGAATTTATCGAGCGATGGGCTCGAGAAAATGGTGCTTACGCGATTGAAAAAGTCATTCAAGGCGCTAAGACCGAGACTGTTCCTTTAGGTGAACTTAAAAAATTAGCAGAAGAACGCCTGCTGATATTTGATCAAAAGATAACTGAGTTCTGCTTAGGAAATGCGATAACACTTGAAGACACGAACGGTAACCGAAAACTTATGAAAAAGCGGCATGAGGCAAAGATTGACGTTGTAGCTGGAATGATCGATGCCTATGTCGCTTATAAATTAAATAAAGATTCTTTTGAATAAGAAGGTGTCAAATGGGTATTAAAAATAGATTGCAGCATGCCTGGAATGCTTTTCTTAATAAGGATCCTCCGAAAAGCGCATATACTTATGGATTAGGTTCTTTCGGAGGATATCGGCCAGATAGACGTCGATATTCTCATGGCAAAGAACGCTCGATTATCGCATCAATTTATACACGAATAGCCATAGACGCAGCGGCCATCACGATTGAGCATGCACGGCTCGATGATGATGACCGTTTTTTGTATGCGATGGACACTGGATTGAACGAATGCCTAACTGTATCGGCCAATACAGATCAAACAGGAAGAGCATTCATTCAGGATGTTGTCATGTCTCTATGCGATGAAGGCTGCATTGCTATTGTTCCGACGGACACCACAGCGAGTTTGAGAAACACAAAAGGCAATGCTTTTGATGTTGTAAGTATGCGAGTTGGGAAAATTACAGAATGGTATCCTCAACATGTGAAGATCAATGTGTACAACGAAGCAACAGGTCTTAGGGAAGATATAACACTACCTAAAAAGAATGTCTCGATCGTTGAAAATCCATTGTATGCGATCATGAATGAGCCGAACTCTACCGTTCAGCGGCTAAATCGAAAACTCGTGTTGTTGGACGAAATCGACGAACAGAGCGGTGCCGGAAAATTGGACATGATTATTCAGCTTCCGTATGTGGTTAAATCGGAAGCAAGAAAACAGCAAGCTGAACAGCGGAGAAAAGATATAGAGATGCAACTGGCCGGAAGCAAATACGGCATTGCATACACCGATGGAACCGAGAAGATCGTTCAGCTTAATCGATCTATTGAAAATAATCTGATGTCTCAAATCGAATTCCTGACGAACATGGTGTATAGCCAACTCGGTATGACAACTACTGTTCTGGATGGAACCGCTGACGAAACGACGATGCTGAATTATTACAATCGTACCATAGAGCCTATTTTGTCTGCAATTACTACGGAGATGAATCGAAAGTTCTTGACTAAAACGGC
>UMJX01050406.1_pt1 | contig 16092 bp, 18 predicted proteins | sample 1966131 | NCBI WGS metagenome assembly UMJX01 (sample SAMEA4836162, study PRJEB28245) | human gut metagenome | biome: gut microbiome; material: fecal sample | place: Denmark | collected 2008 | reverse complement strand
TTAACAATTCCTACTATTTAATTATACAACAAAATGTTTTATATTACAATACAAAAAAAACCGAAAATTAATTCGATTTTTACGCATTCACTTTATAATCATCTTCCAAAGAAAATTCAACATTCTCTTCAATCCAATCTTTTCTCGGATCAACATTATCACCCATCAAAACACTAACCCTTTTCTCAGCAAGAGCAGCATCAGTAATACTAACCTTAATTAAATTGCGGTTATCCGGATCCATAGTAGTTTCCCATAACTGTTCAGCATTCATTTCACCCAAACCTTTATACCTTTGAGTAACAGTCTTTTGATTCTTATGCTTATCAATTATTTCCTTTCTTTCCTGATCAGTCCAAACATAATAATGTTCCTTACCACAAGTAATCTTATATAAAGGAGGCATCGCTACATAAACATGACCAGCCTCAACTAAAGGTTTCATATACCTATAAAAGAAAGTAAGTAATAAAATTTGAATATGAGCACCATCATCATCAGCATCGGTCATAATAATAACCTTATCATAATTAGAATCCTCAACATTAAAATCACTACCAACACCAGCACCAATAGTATGAATAATAGTATTAATCTCTTCATTCTTTAAAATCTCTTCAAGTCGAGCCTTTTCCGTATTAATAACCTTTCCCCTTAAAGGTAAAATAGCCTGGAACTTTCTATTACGCCCCTGTTTAGCACTTCCACCAGCCGAATCTCCCTCGACTAAAAATAACTCATTTATCTTCGGATTCTTAGACTGAGCAGGCGTTAGTTTACCACTTAAAGCACCCTCTTTTTTGTTTTTCTCTTTACCACTTCTAGCCTCATCACGAGCCTTTCTCGCAGCCTCCCTAACAACCTTCGACTTAATAATCTTATCCATTATATTAGTACTAACAGCCTTATTTTCCTCTAAGAAAAACTGTAATTTTTCACTAACAATACTATCAACAACAGTTCTAGCCTGTGGCGTACCTAACTTAGACTTAGTTTGACCCTCAAACTGTAAAGCCTCTTCCGGAATCTGTAAACTAATAATAGCCGTTAAACCCTCTCTAGTATCAGATCCCTCTAGATTCTTATCCTTATCCTTTAAATACTTATTAGCCCTAGCATAATCATTAAAAACTCTAGTTAAAGCTGACTTAAACCCAACTTCATGTGTACCACCATCATTGGTTTTAACATTATTAACAAACGAAATAATATTTTCAGCATAAGTATCAGTATACTGAAAAGCAACACATACCTTTATCTTATCCTTAGTACCCTCAAACACAGTTGTTTTATGTAAAGGCGTTTTTCCATCGTTCAAATAATTTACAAAAGCCTCTAAACCATTATCATAATGGAAAACATCGTTGCGTCCATCATCTTCATTTAATATTTCAATAGTAATATCTTTAAGTAAAAAAGCACATTCCTGCATTCTTTCACAAATAGTCGAATAACTAAAACGCGTAGTCTCAAAAATATCACCATCCGGCATAAATCTAACTTTAGTACCAGTTCTATTAGTATTACCAATTTGTTTTAAAGGAACATCTACCTTACCACCATCTTTAAATCTAATGAAATACTCGTGACCATCTCTTTTAATAGTAACTTCCATCCATTTACTTAAAGCATTAACAACACTAGCGCCTACTCCGTGAAGACCACCAGATACCTTGTATCCTCCCTCTTCAAACTTACCACCAGCGTGTAATACCGTATAAATAACCTCCGGAGTTGACATACCACTAGAATGCATTCCAACCGGAACACCTCTACCCTCATCCTCTATACTAATACTTCCATCTTTATATATAACAATTTTTACCTTTTTACCATAACCATTTATAATTTCATCAACTGAATTATCAACGATTTCCCATACCAAATGGTGCAAACCTCTCTTATCAGTTGAACCAATATACATACCCGGTCTTTTTCTAACTGCTTCTAATCCCTCTAATATTTTGATTGAATTCTCATCATATTTTGTTGCCATCTTTATCACCATATTAATAATACAAAAAAAAAAGGAAATTGTCAAACAAAACCTTATTTTTCCTTTAATCACACTTATTTTCTGCTAAACACCTAACACAATTATAAGACTCATCAATTACACCAGTACTTATAATTATATTCATAAGTAATTCAACAATCGGTACTATAAAATATAACAATGCGGCTGATACTAATCTTAAGAAAAATGTCTTAAAACCATCACCTAGTTTAGCTTCTTTAGAAACAAGTACTTTTGCAAAATCTAACATACCCATTACAACTAATATAACCGGCACAATTATTTTTGCAATTATAACCACTACTCTTATAATTTGAACATAAGTATCACCAATAACAGTATTACCACATACAACCATAAAAACACCTCTTTAAAAGTATTCTACACTATTTTTATAATATTTTCAAGTACCTATTCAAACTTAACAGAGATATATTTTGGCGAATCAAAATTACTTTGAATACTCTTCATAATACTGTCAGCAACACTACTATCATGTTTATCAGCTAAAACAACAACCCTTATTTGATCACCATTTATTTTAACAAAGGAATCTAAACTATAACTTTTCTTAATCATTTCTTCAAGTTTTTCTTCTTCTCCTCTTGTTATATTAAGTTCCTTCAATTTATCATAAGCCTTACTCTTTTCTTCACTAGTCGTATCAACTCCTGATAATATAAACCTTAAATCATTCATCAAACTTTCCATTTCTTTATCAGATTCAACCCTTAAAGCAGTTAAAATTGTACTTTCTTCAGCCTTTACAACCGGACTATTACCAAGTTCCTTTTCACTTGGAACAGTTATATAATAAACTGATAAAGTAATTATTAAACTAAAAAGAGTCATAAACCATACACTACGTTTAGTTATCATAATATTCCTCCTGTTATCTATTAAGAATATATGAAAAAATTAGTTAATATATAACTAATTTGTTAATTTTAATGCTTTAACATGTTTATAATCATATTCATCTATATCATTTTTATCATATATGAAAGGATCAACATCAATATATTCTATATGACCTTTCTTATCAGCATATATATCCATAAAATATGCTCCAACAATACTTTTTAAATTATTAAGTTTCATAAAACCACTCTGATTCATAAATGAAGGCACTAACCAAAAATGAACATTTCTATAAACTCCTCCATAAGATTTATGAAAATGACCTTGTAAAAATATATTTGGTTTATCATTACTATCCATTTCATCGATCGCTATTTGTGGTTTATAAGATAAACTTCTCGCACACCCTCCACCTGGATGTTGCATTTTAATCTTAACATTTCCAAGCTCTATAACAGCTTCTGGTGTACCCAAATAAATCATATCATCTCTTAATTTACTAATCCATAAACCCGGAGTTGCGCCACCATTTTTAACGTGTGTTTGATCATGTGATCCTTCAATAAAGAATGTCCTCGCGCCTTCAATATAAGGATACATTTCAACAGCATACATTGTTTGTTCATCAAATCCTCTTCTAAATAATTGATAATTTTGATCAGGTCTAATCTTAGTAAAGTCACCATCTAATAAATCACCACAATGTAAAAATGTTTTAATTTTTCTATTATAAGCCTCTTTATAAACTTCATTTAATAAGCCTAATTGCTGAATATTAGTACATAAATGTGTATCAGACACAACACATATTTTTATATGATTTAAATCTTCAATTTCTGGTTTTATATGTTTAGTTGTTCTAACAATATTTTTTTTACAAATAATTTTCTTATCATTTATTTCACTAATACTTATATCATAACCCCTTATATTTAAGGCTTCTACTAAACCATATATTTCAAGTTCTTTTAAACTAAGTAAATCACATAAATCATTTACTTCCATTCCATTTTTTATTGCACGAAACATTTTTCGATATTGTAAATCAGTATACATTATTTAGATTCCTTCCTTAGCATTAATATTTTCTCATATTCTTCCGTATTTTTTTCAAGTCTCAAAGGTTTTATTCTTCTATAATCTTCTTTTATAGTTTGATAATAACATATTCTTCTATAAGTTGTTTTCTTAAAGTTACCTTTTTCATCTAATTTAACAGTTATTAAATATGCTCCAACTGTATTAGGTGTATCTAAAAAATCCATTTCTGGTGTATTCGCAACTACACTAGGTATTGAAAATTGGTTTATTTTTCTTAAAACATATTCATCCATATAACACCAGTGTCCATTTAAAACAATATTAACTTTATCTTCACTTCTCATAGCATTTATATGTCTTTGTGATTTATAAGACATTGTATAAGCCACTTTACCTTTAGGATGACGCATTAATATATTAGTATTACCTGCTCTAACTACTGCTCTTCTTTGACCTAAATAAACCATATCTTCTCTTTCATTAGATATTAATTTACCAATATTAGAGCTTTCCGTTTTCATATGAGTTTCATCATGTTCTCCTATTATAAAATACGTTTTAAAGCCATCAATATATGGATAATTACCAACTGTATATTCTTTTTGAGAATATGTATCGTGCGCAAAGATTGTATCTTTTAAATAATTATTTGTATGAACTCCTTCTGTTATATCACCTAAATGTAAAGCAAACAAAGCCCCTTCTTTAAATGCTCTTAAATATATTTCTTTTAGTATACTCATTTGTTCATAATATGAACAAAGTCTTGTATCAGAAAGCGCTAAAAAGGTAAATTCTCCTTCAACTGGTAATTCTAAAAATGATTGTTTTCTTAAACTTTCATTTCCTAAATTTAATGCTACTTCTTCATTATTTTTAATTATATGTAATATATTATAACCTTCACTCTTTAATTCTTTAATTATTCCTGAAACTTCATAAACTGATATATTCATATCCTCAGCTATAGCATTAATACTTGTTTCTTTTTTCAAATAATTTAAAACCTTTTGTTTTTTGGTATCTAATGTATCTAAATTGCCTTCATTTAATTCATCATTAACACTTTCATTTAAAATATCAATTCCTACTTCTTCTAACAATTTAGCACATTCTTCCATAGAAATCTTTAATTTAAATGCCAAATCCTCAACATTATCAATTCCATTTTGAACTTCTTTTTTTATTATTTTTAAAATATCGCTTTTTCTCATATAACTCCCCATTTATAGACAAAGAGAACATATTTATTTATGTTCCCTTTCTACCCTCATATAAATGATACTAAAAAAAGGTACTTTTTTCAAGTGTCTTTCATATTTTTTTCTAAATTATTTAATTTTTTGTCAGTTTGTTTTACATTAATATAAATAACATATACTTATATATTTCTTTTTTTCGTAACTAACATTTACAAACATTTTATTATTTAAATTTTTATTAATAAAAGAAAAACATTTATTTTTAGAAACTAATAATATATATACACTATCTTGAAAAGAATTCATCAAACATATCGCTTTTTATAATACTTTTTAATATATACGCTTTTGTTTACATATTATATAATATTTCACATTAAAATTAAAAAAAAATCCATAAAAGGATTTTTTATAAATTATAATTTTTATTATTAATACAATCTAAAACATTCTTAATAAATTCATCTTTAGATAAAGTAGTAGTCTCAGTTTCACCAAATTTTCTATAACTAACTAAATTACCATCTTTTTCCTTATCACCAATAATAACAGTTAAAGGTATTTTTTTAGATTGACTCTCTCTCATTTTATAAGATAATTTCTCATCTCTATCATCTAACTTAACTCTTATATCTTTATCATTTAATTCATTTAATAAATCTTTAGAATATTCACTATGAATATCATTATTAACAGGAATAATATTAATTTGTACAGGCGAAAGCCATAATGGGAATGCACCAGCGTAATGTTCAATTAAAATACCAATAAATCTTTCGATTGATCCATATATTACTCTGTGTAACATAACAGGTCTTTTTTTGTTACCATCCTTATCAATGTAAGTTAAATCAAATCTCTCAGGTAAATTCATATCAAGTTGAATTGTACCACATTGCCATACACGACCTAATGAATCTTTAATATGAAAGTCAAGTTTTGGACCATAGAATGCGCCATCACCAGGATTAATCTTACATTCGTGGCCAGCTTTATGACAAGCATCCTCAAGAGCCTTTTCAGATCGATTCCATATTTCAATATCACCAATATATTTTTCTTCTGGTCTAGTAGATAATTCGATATCATAAGTTAAATTAAATATTTTATACATTCTATCGATAAAATCAATTAATCTAATAACTTCTGATTCAATTTGATCTTCAGTCATGAATATATGGGCGTCATCTTGAGTAAATGTTCTAACTCTAAAAAGTCCATTTAATGCACCAGAAGCCTCATGTCTATGTACTTGACCCAATTCACCAATTCTTAAAGGTAAATCTTTATAAGAATGTAAAGAATTCTTATAAACAAGCATTCCACCTGGACAATTCATTGGTTTAATTGCAAATACTTTATCATCAATTTCACTAGTATACATATTTTCTCTATAATTATACCAATGACCAGATAACTCCCATAATTCCTTGTTTAACATAATTGGAGTCTTGACAAACTCATATCCTTCTTTAGTATGTTCTTTATACCAAAAGTTTTCTAATTCATTTCTTAAAATCATACCATTATTCAAGAAAAATGGAAAACCAGGACCATATTCGCTCATCATAAACAAATCAAGTTCACGGCCTAATTTTTTATGATCTCTTTTCTTAGCTTCTTCCAAATAATTTAAATAATCATTTAAATCTTCTTCATTATCAAAACAAATACCATATATTCTTTGAAGCATCTTATTTTTAGAATCACCCTTAAAATAAGCACCAGAAACCTTTAATAATTTAAAATATTTAATTTCTTTTACAGTATCAACGTGTGGACCACGACAAAGATCTGTAAAATCACCTTGTGTATAACAAGAAATAACAGTTTCATTTTCATCCATTCTTGAAATTAAATCAATTTTATAAGGATCATCCTTAAACATATCAAGTGCTTCTTCTTTAGATATTTCGTGTCTAACTATTCTTTTACCATCTTTAGATATTTTTTTCATTTCTTTTTCGATTTTTATTAAATCATCATTATTTAAAACATCATCACCTAAATCAACATCATAATAAAAACCATCTTCTATTACAGGTCCAACCCAAAACTTAGCATTCGGATATAAATGTTTTACAGCCTGCGCTAATAAGTGAGCGCAGCTATGATTTAATTTACTTAATCTTTCATCTTCTTTAATATTTACCATTTTAATCATTCCTTTCTATCACAAAAAAACGCATCCTTTAAAGGAGCGTTTATACGCGGTACCATCCTACCTTATAACTCTTTTTTTAACGATCTATGACCGGAAATATCTTTCGATATTCAGCTCCAAGGTAGTAACTATTATTTTAATTTATTGGCTTTCACCATATACCAACTCTCTATGAAATATCTAATAATAATCTTGTCCTTTTCTTCACTTGATAAATTAATTCTATCACTTTTTTTTAGAATGTCAAGTTATTTACTACATAAATATTCTTTAATAATATTCTCTCTAACATCTTTACTACTTTTCTCATTATTATAATCATTAGTCATCATAACACCATCTTTTGTAAATGCCTTCTCACCATTTAACAATATGTTTAGCATTTTCTTCATCAGTTATTTCTTTATGATTATCATTATTCAAATGACCATAAACAAAATTTAATTTACTTTAACTTTAAAATAATACTTCATAATAACTCCTATAAAACACTAAAACTATTATATCAAAAAAATTATTATTTCAATAATTTATTTAACTTTTCTCAAACAAAAAACGTTTTCAATTTAATGACATTTCCATATTTTTTATTAAATATGTTCTCAATCTGTCAATTTATTCCCCAAATATCGCACTAAAAACACTACCAACAAACTTTATAAAATCCCTAGCAAACACCGTAATCTTATCAGACAAATAAATCCCAGCCTTAGAAACCTTATTAGAATAAGTAGTCTCATTAACATCAATATAATCACTCAAATTAATATTCTTACCACTCTTTACATCCTCTTCAAACCTCTTTATAGCATCCTTTGTAAGCTCACTTCTCTTATAAGCCCTATAATCACTAGTACCATTTGAAATAGAAATATATATTCCTAAAAAAATAACCAAAAAACAAATAAAAACATTTTTAACAATATAATAAAGAATATCTGTTTTTTTAATCTTATCCATATAATCACCATATAAATTATATATAATTTAAAACAAAAAAAATGTCACAAATGTGTAACATTTTTATTAATTGCATTATTTAAACCATTAGCAAGTAACTCACTAATCTTTTTAACCTCAAAATCCTCTTCCTTAGGTGTAACCATCAAATTATAACCAATCGGTGATAAAACCTCATAAATTAAATCTCTCGTTTCGTAATAATTTAAAGAACCAACAATACCAAGTAAAGTTTTTTTATCATCACTAGTTATCTCAACATCATCCTTTAAATAATTTGGACTTATAACAAGCCTATTAATAGGATTATTATAATTTTTCTTACTATAAGCATAATGCTTATACATATACTCAATAGTATCATTCACAATTGTTACAGCATCAACAACCGTAGGAACGCCAATACCAACAACCGGTAAACCCAAAGTAGAAAAAGAAATTTCTTCTCTCTTATTACCAACACCACTACCAGGTGCAATACCAGCATCCGTAATTTGAATTGTCTTATTAACACGCTCTAAACTAGAACTCGCTAAACTATCAATAACAATAACTAAATCAGGATGAACCTCACTAACAATTCCCTTTATAGACTTTAAAGTCTCAATACCAGTACTCCCCGTAACACCAGGCGTAAAAATAGAAATCCTCTTAAAACCCTCATCCAATAAACCAAGCTCATATAAATGATTAGTAACAATTATATTTTCTGTAACCAAAGGACCAATTGAATCAGCAGTACTAAGTTTATTTCCTAAACCAACAATCAAAATATAATTGTAATTCTTAATTACTTTTTTAACCTCATTAATAAAAACTCTCTCAACCATCTTATTATTATCATAATCTGTTACATCCTTAAACTCAATCGTAATATATTTCCCCTTCTTCTTATTAATACTTGGGTTATCACTCAAAAGCTTAACACTAGTAACCTTAATATCACCATATTTTTTCTCTTTAACAACAATATCATTACTATCAATCTTCTCTTCAATCGCTAAATCTGTCCTAATTTTATAGTTTTTTAAGTCCTTTTCCACTATATCACCAACATTATTTTACCCAAATGTAAAGTTTTTATTGCATTTTTACTAAAAGTTTGCTAAAATATGTTTGTTATCAAAAAGAGATCTATTTTTATAGATTACAAATGGAGGTGAAAATATGCCAAATATGAAGAATGCTAAAAAAGCAGTTAAAGTTATCTCAAGAAGAGAAGAATCAAACAATAACTACGAAGCAAGTATGAAAACAGCTTTCAAAAACGTAGAAAGAGCTGTAGCAGGTAAAGATAAAACAAAAGCCGAAGAGTGTTTAAAAATCGCAACTAAAAAAATTGACAAAGCCGCTCAAAAAGGAATTGCAAGCAAAAATTTCGTTGCACGTAATAAATCACGTTTAACAAAAAAAGTAAATGAAATGGAATAATTTACTTTTTTTTATTTTAAAAACTCATATAAAAATGTGAGTTTAATTTAAAAATATTTTATAACTCTCTAGGAAGTCTAATGAAAACCAATGTTCCATTTTTTAATCCCACCTTAAAACTAAACTCGCCATTATGAGCATTAATTATTTCCATTGAAAGTGGTACACCTAATCCAGTACCATCTGTTTTTGTCGTATAAAAAGGTTTCATAATATCTTCTAAAACATCCTTATCAATGCCCCCACCCGTATCTTCTATCTCAATATAAGCATACTTTTCATCTAAATAAGATCTAACGTATAATTCCTTACAATCCTTATCATCCATTGCCTCAACAGCATTTTTAATAACATTAACAAGAACCTGATGTAACCTATTATAATCACCATTTATATATATTTCATCATCTAAAAGTTCCTTTTTCAAATCAATATGATTAGAATCAAGTAACAATTCAATATTATCTAAACAATCCTCTATCAAACAATTAACATCAAGTAATTCTAACTTCAAATTAGTTTTTGTCAAACTCAAAAAATCCTGTAAAATAACTAAAGTCTTTTCAAGCTCTGATTTAATTATAGGAACATACTTTCTTGTATGATCCTCATTATTACAATCATACATATCAAGATATCCCTTACAAACAGCAAGCGGATTCTTTATTTCATGCGAAATTTTAAATAAAGTTTGTTTTATCTGCTTATTTTCCTCTAACTCTTTCAAACTCAAAAATAACTTGGTTGTCGCCATACACTTTTCATACGTAAAGATAAAAACAACAACACTAATCATAAACACAAAAGAAATATTTACAATTTCCCCAGCATTAAAAATTGATAAATTCCCAACTTTATCATTTAAAACAAAGATCCAAAAAGAAATCAGTTTTATAAAACAAAACAAAAAACCTAAAACATACTTGGATATTTTTTTAAAACTATATAAATAAAATAACATATAAAGTAAAAAATATTCAATTATAAGTATATATACATTAAAACCAAACTGCTCAAAAGATAAGTAAAAAAGTATAAAAGCTGAGGAAAGAGTTGCGATCTTTCTTTTAGAAAATAAAGCAAGTAAAAGAGGAATACTAGAAATTAGTAAAGTTTCTCTTGGTTCACACAACATAAGTAAATACTCAGAAGCAATTATCGAAAAATCAGCACACAAATTCTTTTCAATCTTACCTAAACTTTTAGTATATATAATATAAAGAGTTGTAATCAAAATAGGAAAAATAGCAACAATAAAACAAACAATTGAATTTACATAAAAATCCATAATATCACCTTCTTCTACATTATATTACATATTTTTTTCGCAATTTGTCTAAATTTGTCGAAAAAATAAAAAAAAGTAAAAAATTTACTTTAATTCATCAATATACTTCTTAATTTGACCAGTTTCTTCACCAAGAATTATTTTTAATTGATTATCAATTTCAACAATTCCCTTAGCGCCCATCTTCAAAATAGCATCTTTATTAACTAAATCCATATTCTTAAGTAAAGCAACAAACCTTGAATGATTAACCTCATAAGATTCAATATTCTCTTTACCACCCAAATATGTAACCAATTTATTAGCCTCTACTTTAAAATCTTTTCTCTTAGATCTTGTAATAGCAAGCGCTATTATAACTAAAATAAGTGCAATCAAAATATATTGTATATAATCCATTCTTATCACCTATTCAATATTATACATTATTTTCTATAATTTTACAAATATTTATTTTTAAGTAGTATAAAATAATAGTGAAACGAAAGGATAATATATGAATAAAAAAATATCATTTATTTACATCTTCTTAACACTATTTTTTATAATAAGTATTTCAACAATCTATTCAGCTCAAGCAATACTACCAAAAAGTTACAATAATTTGTTTATTAAACAAATAATTTGGTATATGATCGGAATAACAATAATGATTCTTATAAAAAAAATAGGAAAATCCTATATTTATAAAATAATCTTTTTTCTATATATAGTTCTAAATATTTTATTACTAGGTTTACTATTCTTTGGAAAATACATAAACGGCGCTAGATGCTGGTATAACCTATTTGGTTTCAGTTTCCAACCAAGCGAATTTATGAAAATAGTCTTAATAATTTTACTAGCACTCACCATAAATAATTTTAATAAAAAAAGAAATATAACTACTAAAGATGAATTCTATCTAATAGTTAGATGTCTTATTATAACCTTTATTCCAAGTGTTTTAACATTCCTTGAACCAGATACTGGTAATGTAATAATATATTTTATAATAATGATATCAATGCTATTTACATCAAAAATAAATTGTAAATGGTTTATTATGTTATTTTTTATAATTATTCTAACAATAACATCATTATATATTATATATAAATACTATAACTCTATATTTGTAAAAATATTTGGTGCCAGCTGGCAATTAAGATTAGAACGAATATTATCCTGGAAAGAAGCAAATGGTTACCAATTAACTAATGGTATAAGTTCTATTGGCTCAGCCGGATTATTCGGTTATGGTTTTAAAAATACTCCACTATATTTCCCTGAACCCCAAACAGATTTCATATTCGCCATCTTTGCATCTAACTATGGATTTATAGGATCCCTATTTCTAATTATATTAATATTAGTATTTGATACAAAACTAATAAAATTAGCATATAAAAAGCACGGTACCACCAAATATGTTATTATCGGCTTAGTATCAATGCTCTTTTATCAACAAATACAAAATATCGGTATGACAATTGGTCTATTACCAATTACAGGAATAACCCTTCCCTTTATATCATATGGTGGTTCAAGTCTAATAAGTTATTTTACAATACTAGGATTTTGTATTTAAGGCGTTACAGTTCCTTTACAAACATCCTGATTACAACTCTTACCATCCTTATCAGCACAACAACAATAATAATTACCTACATATTGAACATAAACTGATTTGTTTTTATATTTACCACTTAAATTACTTAAAATACCATCTTTCTCTAAATCAATTAATTTAATTTCTTTTAATTTATCTTTATAATCATCTTTATTAACATATAGTTTAGCAGCCGCACAATAAGTTTTTAGTTCAGCTTCATTTATTGTTTGTTCTTCATTTCTTATTTGTCCACTTATCATACTCATAACAATTGTAAATAAACCACCTACCAAAACAATAACAGCAAGTAATTCGATTAATGTAAAACCTTTTTTCATTCTATCACCATTATAATGGTACCATTAAATAAAAAAAAAAACAACATAAATGTTATTTTTCTTCTTTTTTAGCGATTACTTCTTTTCCTTTATATGATCCACATTCTTTACATACACGATGTGGTCTTACTTCTGCTCCACATTTTGGACAAGTTGTTGTAGCATTCGCACTAATTTTGTAATGTGTACGACGCATTCTTCCGCTAGTCTTACTTACTTTTCTAAATGGTACAGCCATACTTACACCTCTTTCTCATTATTTTCAGCACTTATAAATTCCCAGCCATCACCTTTGGTAACTTCTGCTTCCGCACCAGGACTTACTACGCGCATTGGTACAACCAATAATACATTATGCCATATAATTGGCCAAATATCAAGTGTATTTGTTATATTTTTTACATTTTCCCCGATTTCAGCCATTAAATCTTCATAATTATCATCAATTTCAATTGAAATTGGATATTCAATTTCTTTTAATGTAATTGCACATTCTAATATTAATGTACCCTCTATTTTAAGATAGATATGATATTCATCAATAACATCTCTATCAATATAGCCTGTAATAACTAAGTTTTTTATTTTTTTAATATCGGTTCCTTCTAAGCCTTCAGTTATATTATTAACTTCTTCATCAATATTAATTACTTTTTCAAAATTACTTCTTAATTTTGTAATATCAATATTCATACTTTCGCCTCTCTTCAAGTATTATACAAAAAAAAATTACAAATTGCAAGTTTTTATGGTATTATATTTATGGTGATTTTATGAAATCTGTTGGTATTATTGTAGAGTTTAATCCATTTCATTATGGGCACAAATATTTTATTGATAAAGTAAGGGAATTATTTCCAAATCATACTATCGTTTGTATTATGAGTGGCAACTTCACAGAGCGTGGTGATGTTAGTATTATTAACAAATGGAATAAAACAAAAATCGCTCTTGATAATAATATAGATATTGTAGTTGAACTACCTTATCTATATGCTACTCAAAGTGCTGATTATTTTGCTTATGCTGCTTTAAAAATATTAAATGAATTAAAGATAGATACATTAGTATTTGGTTCCGAGTGTAATGATATTAATAAATTATATAATCTAGCAAATCTACAATTAGAAAATGATAACAAAATAAAAGATATAATTAATTCAAATATTAATTATCCTAAAGCTATATCAAATATATATAATGAAAATATTGATAAACCAAATGATATATTAGGTATAAGTTATATTAAAGAAATTATTAAAAATAATTATAATATTAAACCTTATACTATTAAAAGAACAAATGATTATAATTCAAATGAATTAGCGAAAATATGTTCTAGTTCAGCTCTTAGATCAGCTCTTAAAAATGGTATAGATATTAAATCTTATATTCCTTATGATATTTCTTTAATTGAATATAAAGATCTAAATGATTATTTTAATCTAATAAAATATCAAATTATTTCAAATGATAATTTGAATAATATATTAGGTGTAGATGAAGGTATAGAAAATAGATTCAAAAAATATATTTTTGATTCTAATAATTTAGATGATTTTATATTAAAAGTTAAATGTAAAAGATATACTTATAATAGAATCAAAAGAACTATTGTTCATATATTGTGTCAAACCTATAAATCAGCAAATAGAAATATAGATTATATAAGAGTATTAGGTTTTTCAAAGGATGGTCAAAAATATTTATCTTCTATTAAAACTGATTTAAAAATAGTTTATAATTATAAAAAAAATATTAGTCCTTTATTTGATATTGAATATAAATCATCAATAATATGTGATTATAAAAATAAAGAAAAAGAATATAAAACAAGTGTAATCAAACATTAAAAGCAAGGAAAACCTTGCTTTTATATTTGTTTTAATGTTATTTTAGATGAATTACTATCAGCCGTTGCTTTCATTGCTTCAGCGATAGATTGCGTTTCAGTAGTATAACCAATTATAACATATGCATCAGGATCAGTTAATGCCAACCGAAACATCGAAGAATAGGTATTTATACCTGCATTCATTATATTTATTTGTGTTTGAAGTTTTTGGCAATCATTAAACATAAAGCTCATATCCGTTACTTTTGATGTATTAAAACTGCTCAAATCTAAATTTGTTAAAGATGAACAAGAATCAAACATTCTTTCCATATTTGTTACTTTTGATGTATTAAAGCTATTTAAATCCAAATTTGTTAAAGATAAACAAGAATCAAACATACAACGCATATTTGTTACATTTGATGTGTTAAAACCACTTAAATCTAAACTCGTTAAGGATGAACAATCAGAAAACATAAAGCTCATATGCGTTACATTTGATGTATTAAAACTACTTAAATCTAAACTTGTTAAAGATGAACAATTATTAAACATGCTTCCCATATTTGTTACATTTGAGGTATTAAAATTGTTTAAAACCAAACTTGTTAATGATGAACAATTAGAAAACATAGCACCCATACTAGTTACATTTGAGGTATTAAAATTGTTTAAAACTAAACTTGTTAAAGATGAACAATTATAAAACATATTAAACATACTGGTTACTTTTGATGTATTAAAACTACTTAAATCCAGACTCATTAATGATCCACAATTTAAAAACATATATTGCATATTTGTTACTTTTGAAGTATTAAAATTGTTAAAAACCAAACTTGTTAAGGATGAACAGCCTGAAAACATAACCTGCATATCTGTTACATTTGAGGTATTAAAACAGCTTAGGTTAAGAGTTAATAATGAGAGACACCGGCTAAACATACCACGCATATTTGTTACTTTTGAAGTATTAAAATTACTTAAATCTAATTTTTCAATAACTGAATAAAAACCTACGGAAGAACCTCCACCGGACATCATCATCTCAAGTACGCCATCACTTTTTCTATCAATAAATGATGGTTTAATATTTTGGTTATTAGCTGTTAAAGTAACAATATCGCCCCAGTCACCAGGTGTAGCCGGCAAAAACATATAACTCATATTTGTTACTTTTGATGTATTAAAATTATTATTATAATTTATATTTATTAAATTATTAAATCCAGCAAAGAATAAAGAACAATCTTGGGGTGCAAAAATCGGAGCTTCACTTACTATATATAAATTATATAAAGTAAATTGATCATTCATTTTTAAACCACTATCTATTAAATAACCATATACTTTCTTTTT
>UMJX01036967.1_pt1 | contig 16117 bp, 16 predicted proteins | sample 1966131 | NCBI WGS metagenome assembly UMJX01 (sample SAMEA4836162, study PRJEB28245) | human gut metagenome | biome: gut microbiome; material: fecal sample | place: Denmark | collected 2008 | reverse complement strand
ATTTATCTTACTATTTTTATATTTTATTGTCAATATGTTTTTTATTTTTTTACTTACAAGTATATCCATCGCTTATAATATCTTTTCTATATTCTTCTACTGTTTTATCTATTTTTATTAATGCTTCTTCATTATTATTGATGGCTGCGGCTTTGATGTCTTCGGCACTGCCTTCAAGGGTAATGGTGATTTTATTCCCTTCTACTTTGTAACTGCTTTTTAATCCTGATTTATTATAACTGGGTTCGTCAGTTAGATAAATGTCCTTTACTTCTTCTAAATAACTTCCTGAATTTGCAGTAAATGTTACAATGCTTTTATAATAATTAATGTTTTTATCTTGGTATGTTAGAATCACTTTTTCACTATAATTTCCTTCGGCAAATGATGTGGTTTTTTCACATTCTAAATTTTTTTCTTTGCTACATCCTACTAATGCTAAGGATGCTATTAATATAAATAAACATCTATTTTTTTTCATTTTTCTTAAATCCTCTCTACATTAATAGTAGCATAAAATATTTTATTAATCAAGTTAAAATGATATAAAATAACATAAATGCTACTCCAGTTAGAAAAAAGATAATTGTTAATTTTTTGTTTTTATAACTTAGTGATTCTTTTAATAATTCACATATTGATATATGGGTCATGATACCTGCGATTAATGATAAGAGAATACCCATGATTAGGTTATTAATTATTCTATATAAGAAGAGATATGCTAGAAGAGCCCCGAAAGGTTCACTTAATGCTGAAATTAAAGTATATAAGAATGCTTTTTTTCTACTTTTGGTAGAATAATATATGGGTATGGAAATACTTATTCCTTCTGGGATATTATGCATAGCTATGGCTAAGGTTAAACTAAGACCAAGGGTAGTATTGGTGGAACTTGCTAAAAAGGTGGCAATACCTTCTGATTGAAGTTATCAGGCATCACGCTTATTATAAATAAAATTTAACTCTTTAAAGTTAAAATAAATATCAATATTTCCATCTTCATGTATGGAAATATTTTTAATTAGTTTTAATATTAAATCTCTAGTTGGATATCTGTCTTTAAATTCTATAACTTCTTTTTTTATAGTATTAAATGTATCTTCATCTTTATTTATCTTTTCCAAATATTCATTTATTTCATTTAATTTATCTTTTTTAATAGATATTTCATTATTTAATTTTTCTCGGATTCTCTGATACATTTCATCTGTAATTTTATTTTGTAGTTTATCAATATACATACTATCTAAATTATTTTTAATATTGTCTAGTTCAATTTCTAATTTTTGTTTTGTTTTAATATAGGTATCAAATATATTATTATTTTTATATTTTTTAAGTATTTCTGACTCTAATTTATCATCACGAACTAAATATATTATTTTCTTAATTTCATTTGCAATACCCTTCTCTAACGTGTCATAATCAAAACCATGAGCAGTACATAACCTAAAATCTTTATTATACTTTCTATAATAATTGCAAACTGTTGTACTTTTACCATTATTTCGCCTTGCACGAATTCCAATATTATGACCACAGTCAGCACATTTTAATAATCCATCCAATAGAAATAATTCTTTTTTATCGTTTCTTTGATGTTGTTTTGGTAATAATAATTGTACTTTATTAAAAATCTTTTTATCAATAATAGGTTCATGAGTATTTTCTACAATCATCCAATTTTCTTTTGGATTACAGATTATTTTACGATATTTATAACTTAATCTTGAACGTCTATTTTGAATCATATCTCCAGTATATAATCTATTTTGTAATATCTTTTTTATTGTAGTATTACACCAATAACCACAAATATTTCCATTATTACCATTCCTTGTAAAATTTCTATTTCTAGTTGTAGAAAATGTAGGCACATTCTCATTATTAAAAATATCTTTAATCTTATTAATTCTAATACCGCTAGTAAACATATCAAATATTCTTTTAACTATTGGTGCTTCGATTTCATCAATAACTAAATGATTTTTATAGTTAGGATCCACTTTATATCCAAAAGGAGGACAACCACCAACCCATTTGCCTTCGCTTTGCATAGTATGAAGTGCTGTTCTAATTTTTTTAGATAAATCTTTAGCATACATATCATTTAATATTGCTTTAAAAGGAGCAATATCATTATTAGAATTATCTAAAAATGTATCTATATTATCTGTTAGAGCAACATATCTAACATTATGTGCTGGAAACCATTTTTCTACATATTCACCAGTACCAATATAATCTCTTGATAGCCTTGATAAATCTTTAGTAATAACCATATTTACTTTCCCATTTTCAATATCTTTTAACATTCTTTGAAAATTTGGTCTATTAAAATTAGTACCGGTATACCCATCATCAATATAAATATCTACTAAAGTATAACCTTGTTCTTTGACGTATTTAGTTAACAATATTTTTTGATTCCCGATACTTTCACTTTCACCGCTGGTTTCATCTTCTTTAGATAGTCTTATGTAAATTGCAACCAAATATTCTTTTACTATATTTCTTAATGTATTATACATTTTTCCTCCTTATTTAAAAGAAATATAATATTGGTTCTATATTTAGAATAACATGCTTTAACCAAAATTACAGCCCATTTCTTTTTTATTTTTTAAATAATTTATAATAGCTTCTATTAATAAATTTTCCAATTCTTCATTATTATTGTCACAAAATAAATTAAATTTTAATTCTTGTTTTATAAAAATACCCCCTTTATTTTTTTTACTATCTAATTAAATCTATGTGAAAGTGTAATCATTTATTTATAAAAAAAAAAATAACTATAACTATAGCTACAAAATGACCGAACTTTCGATCATCAAAAATCGTTAAACTTTAAAATCACAGTTAAGCAGGATAAACCTGTTTACAAAGAACTAGCCAGTGGCTAGTTTTCCCTTATTTTATAAGGTATTAGCAAAAAACACTAGTGTTTACTTTTATAAAAAGTGTTATACAAATGTATACACTTTTTTAATATGTTTTTCTTTGATTTTCGACAAAATTTCAATAGTTTTTTAGGTAAATAATGGCCTAAACTTCGGCCATAAAAATTAAATTTAAGGGGGTATTAGAATATGAAAAAGTACTAATCTCTAACCTAAAATTAGCACTTTAAATACAATTATTTCATATTCTACTATATTGCATCATAAGATTGTTGATAGTCAATATGTAACAAATGTCGGGAAAATTATGCAAAATATGTTGTTTTAATGGTATAATGTTTATGAGGTGTTGTAATGGAACCAATTATGCTAATTTCAATAAAAACAAAATATGCAAATCAAATATTTAATGGAACAAAGTTATATGAATATAGAAGAAAAAGTATTGGAGAAAAAAATTGTAATAAAAAAATATTTGTTTATTCTTCCAAAGAAGAAAAAGCAATAGTAGGATATATAATTGTAGATAAAATCCTTGAAGGAAATATCAATTATATATTAGAAGTGACTAATAATAAAAATAGTAGTGATATAATAGATTATTTTAATGGCTGTGATAAATGTTATGCTCTTAAAATAGCTAAAGCAGTTAAATTTAAAACACCAATTTATTTAAGTGAAATAAAAAAAGAAGAAAAAAACTTTGTAGTACCACAATTTTATCGTTACATAAAAGAAAATGAGTATATCTATGAGGAATTAAAGGGAGGGAGAAGTTTATGAAAACATATAAAATGAAATTATTACCACAATATTTTAATTACATTAAAAATGGAACAAAAAGATTAGAATTAAGGTTAAATGATGAAAAAAGAAAAGATTTAGAAATAAATGATATAATTATTTTTGAAAAATTAAGTGAAGATCTTGAATATTTAAATACAAAAGTAAAAAAAATATATAAATATAAAAATTTTGATGATTTAGTAAATGATTTTGATATTGAACTTATTGCTGATAAAAATATAACAAAAGATGAACTTCTACATACATTAAACGATATATATACAACAGAACAACAAGATAAATATGGGGTATTAGCAATAGAAATAGAATTGATTTAAAGGAGGTATTTACAACGAAAATAGATAATATTAAAAATTATATTTTGGAAACAAATCAAGAATGTTTTATGAAACTTGCTGATGAAATATATGAACTTACTGTCCACTTAAATGGTACATATCCAGGTTATAAAGAATGGTTTTATGACAAACAAATTAAAGGATGCTTAACACCAAATAGAAATATTATCTTTGTAAAAAATGAAGATGGTAAAATTATTGCACTAAGTTGTTTGAAAAAAGATGATGAAGAAAAGAAAAAAGGCAAAAACTGAACTTCAAGATAATGATACAATTGAAAAAATTACTATTAGAAGATAATAATTAATAGAAAAACTACCAAAACAATAATATAAATTATGATTGGTATTTTTTAATTTTAGACCAATATTATATTTCTATCGTGATACATGAGGGCTACAATCTTCTGGGATATTATGTAATATAATAGCAACCATAGATATTATGCCAACTTTATATAAGTTATCATTATTATTGCTAGGTAAATATTTGTCAATTAACATGGATATAATAATACCTACTATCATGCTGATAAAAGAGATAATAATAACAATAATACCTTGATTATTACTTTTTAATAGAGATATTGATTCGGGGATTAAATCACATATGGAGACAGTTAACATAACGGAGGAAGCAAATGCTAGAGAGGAAATTAGAATATTTTTATTTTTATCTTTTTTAAAGAATATAAATATGGTGCCTAGTAAGGTTGATAAGCCTGCTAGAAATGTAAATATAAAACTTATAATAATTCTATTCATACTATAATATATATTCTTTATTTTAAAATATACATAAATAATAAAAAGATATATAATTTAATTATAACTATGTTTTTATATAAAATTTTAATATATTTTACCATATTTTAAATATAATAATAAACTAATTTAAGTAAATAATAAGAATGTAGTTCTATGAATTAGTTTTTAAAGGAGATGAAATTTTTATGTTTTTTAAAAATTTAAAAAACTACCTAACTATTCTTCTTTTATCATTATTTATTATACCAAATAATGTCCTTGCTTATTCAAATTATATTATTGCATCGGGGAAAACTATCGGTATTGAGCTAAACTCGAAGGGAATCTTAATCGTAGGTACATATCCAGTTGATGGTGTCTCACCTGCCTTACAAGCTAATTTAAAAAATGGTGATAAGATAATTAAGATTGGTAATAAAAATGTTGGTAATATCACTGAAATGATTAATACTATAGAAGGTTTAAGTGATAAAGAAAATATTAAAATTACTTATATTCGTGGTGATAATACTTATCATACTACTTTAAAATTAGTTAAAGATAAAAATGATATCTATAAAACTGGTATGTATGTTAAGGATAGTGTTACAGGAATTGGTACTCTTACTTATATTGATCCAAATACAATGATTTATGGTGCTTTAGGTCATGAAATTATTGAAAAGAATACTTTACAGAAATTGGAAATTAAGGATGGTAAGATTTATGACTCTAAGGTAACTAGTATTAATAAGAGTAATCGTGGTAAACCAGGAGAAAAGAATGCAAAATATAACCGCGATAGCACCTTGGGTAATGTTACTGAGAATACTAAATCGGGAATTTTTGGTAAATATACAGAGGATATTAGTAATGAGAAATTATACAAGGTTGGTAATGCTGACGAAATTAAACTTGGAAGTGCAAAAATACTTACTGTTACAAATGATGATGTTGTTGATTCTTACGATATTAAGATTCTAAAAATAAGTGATGATAATGCTCAAATGAAAAATATTTTGTTTGAAATAACAGATTCTGTCTTGCTTGAAAAAACTGGTGGTATCGTTCAGGGTATGAGTGGTTCACCAATTATTCAGGATGATATAATTATCGGGGCGGTTACTCACGTGGTGGTTGATAATCCTAAACAAGGATATGGTATATTTATTACAAAAATGTTAGAAGAAGGAGAAAACTAGAGTCTTAGCTCTAGTTTTTATATAGTTTGATTAATTTTTTTAATTTATATTTGGTTATTATTTTTTTGCTTGGTATTTTTTTTAAAATTTCTTCTAATTTATTTAATTCAATTGCTTTTTTCTCATTAAATAAGTAATTGTTTTCTTTTAGTAAGATAGGTCCAAAGTATAATTCTTTTTTGGTATATTTATGCTTTCCTTTGGTGAAAGTAATGATTATGTAATATATATTTTTGTCTATTATTAATTGTTCGTTTTTGATTGTATAGCCTAATTTATTTATATATTTTCTAATTAATGGTATGTCGGTGTTACTTTGGATAACTATTTTTTTTATATATTTTAATTTATTTTTTTTAAGTATATTTAAAATTGTATTACAACCCATACCTGATATTATTATGGTATCTACTTCATTATGTTTTATAACATCTAGGCCATTACCTAATCTTGTTTCTATTAGAATGCTATTTTTGTTAATGTTTTTTTTAGCCATGTTTAAGGCATTTTCGTTTATGTCTGTGGCTATTACTACTTTGTTGCCATTAACGGCTTTTAGGTAAATGCTTAGGTAGCCATGATCGCATCCAATGTCTACTACTTTGTCTTCTTTATCTATGTTTGAGGCAATCGAGGCTAGTCTTTTGGATAGTTTAATCATTCATGAAGTCCTTTAACTTTCTACTGCGAGATGGGTGTCTTAATTTTCTTAGGGCTTTGGCTTCAATTTGTCTAATACGTTCTCTAGTAACTCCAAATATTTGACCTACTTCTTCTAATGTTTTTGGAGAACCATTGTCAAGACCAAATCTTAGTCTTAGGACTTGTTCTTCTCTTTCGGTTAGGGTTAGAAGTAAATCAGCAATTTCGTCTTTTAGCATTTCATGGGTAGTGTAGTCTTCTGGAGACATGTTGTTAGCATCAGGGACAAAGTCTCCTAAGTGTGAATCATCTTCTTCTCCTATTGGTGTTTCTAGAGAAACTGGTTCTTGAGCAATTTTGATAATCTCTCTTACTTTTTCGACTGACATGTTCATTTTTTTAGCAAGTTCTTCGTCAGTAGGTTCACGATTTAATTCAAGTGTTAGTTGTCTTTGGTAACGTGATAATTTATTAATCGTTTCTACCATGTGAACTGGTACTCTGATGGTTCTGGCTTGATCGGCGATAGCTCTGGTGATGGCTTGTCTTATCCACCATGTGGCATATGTTGAGAATTTATATCCTTTTGAGGCATCAAATTTTTCAACGGCTTTCATAAGGCCTATGTTACCTTCTTGTATTAAATCTAGGAATAGCATTCCTCTTCCTACATATCTTTTAGCAATAGATACTACTAAACGTAGGTTAGATTCGGCTAGTTTATTCTTGGCTTCTTCATCATCATTCATAATTCTTTCCGATAAGGCTAATTCTTCATCTAGTGATAATAGGCTTATTTTACCAATTTCTTTCAAATACATTCTAACTGGGTCATTGATGGTTAGTTCTCTTGCAATGGTGGTGTCTTCTAATATTTTTTCTAGGCCACCAGTCTCATCGCCATCAGCTTCGTCTTCTTCTGGTATTTCACCGACGTCTTCAGTTACTATTTCAATATTATTTTCCATAAAAGCATTATATAATTCATCTAATGAATCGTTGTCTAACTCTAAGCCTTTTAATGCTTGGGCTAGTTCTTCATAAGTAATAATACCTCTTTCTTTTCCTTTTTTAACAAGTTCTTCTTTTCTTTGTTCAAAAGTTTTAATTTCTTCAATCATTTCTTTTCACTCCTTATTTCCATGATTTTTTCAATAATTTTGGCTTGTTTTAATGGATCAATTTCTTGGTTTAATTCATTTTCTAATTTCTTTTTCTTTAATTCTTTGTTGTAATTACATAAAACCTTTATATAATCTTCTATTTCTTCTTCTTTATATTCTTCTTCTTTATTTATATTTAATATTTCATTTAATGTGTTATTTAGTTCTTCATCATTTGATACATAACTGATAAAGTCGGCGATGGTTACTTCTCCATACTTGGAAAAGTAATATATTAATTCACTGGATAGATGTCTATATGTATCTGTGGGAAAGAATGCTACTTTGTTTTTTACCATGTTTACTACTTTGTTGTTTCTAAGCATATAAAATAGTAAGTTTCTTTGGGCTATATCATATTTATTGTATTTGATGGTTGGTTGTTTATTTATAACTTTTTTTTCTTCTTTTTTATTATTAGTTTTTAGTAAGTTATATTTATCTTTTAATGTGTTATAGTCAATTTGATATGTGGAAGATAATTTTTTTATGGTTAATTCTAATAATATGGGGTCTTCTTCTTTTTTCAAGGCCTCAAGGGATAGATTGATATATTCGGTTAAATCGCTGATATCATTTAAATTTTTGTTTTCTTTTAAAACTTGCATTTTAAATTCTACTAGGTTTAAGGGATTATCTATTTTATTTTTAAATTTATCATAGCCATATTTTAAAATATATTCATCAGGATCTAAGTTATCTTCTAGTAAGACTATTTTGACTGAGGTATTTATTTGTTCAAACATTTCACTTACTACTATGCTAGCGTGTTTCCCCGCTTTGTCTCCATCAAAGCATAAGATTACATTGTCGGTCATTCTTTTTAAGAGTTCTACTTGTTCTTTGGTTACTGAGGTGCCTAAGGATGCAACACAATTATTAATTCCTACGGAACTGGCTCTTATTACATCCATGAAGCCTTCCATGAGAATGACTTTATCATTTTTTTTGGTAAATTCTCTTACGTTATGGTAATTATATAAAATGTTCCCTTTTTTAAAGATGCTACTTTCTTTGGAATTAACATATTTGCTATTATCTGTGGTGTTGTAAATACGTCCTGAGAAGGCTATGACTTCTCCTTCTAAATTCCATATGGGAAATGTGATTCTATTTTGGAAGAAATCATTACCATTTTCAGTGGTAAGTCCAAGTTCTATTAGTTTGTTTAAGGGATATTTTTTGCTTTCTAATACTTCTGTTAATTTATTTTTGTTTAGTGATAGGCCAATACCAAACTTTTTTATCATTTCATCATTTATTTTTCTATTATGTAAGTAATTGATGGCATTTATTCCTAATGGTGTGTTAATATTGTTTTGGAAGAATTTGTTTGCCAAATCATATATCTCATAGGATGTTTTATTATTTTTTTTGTTAGTGTTTTCTTTTATTTCATAACCCAGTTTGTTGCCTAAGAGTCTAACAGCATCAATAAATGAGATGTGTTCAAACTGAGAAACAAAGGTGAATACATTACCAGTGGCTCCACATGAAAAGCATTTATAAATCTGTTTGTCGGGGCTAACACTCATACTTGGGTGATTATCATCATGGAAAGGACATATGCCAAAGTAATTTTTGCCACTTTTGGTGAGGTTAACGTAATTAGAAATAACTTCTACTATATCTGTATTGTTTCTAATTTCATTTATTATTTCATTATTTATCATGGCCATATGAAAATCACCACCTATATATAATATTCTATTTTTTTTGTCGTTTTTCTTTTTTTTAACGAGATTTTCGTTATTTTTTTATAAACATGCTATCTCCAAAGGAAAAAAAGTGATATTTGTTCTTAACTGCTTCACTATAAGCATTCATGATATTTTCTTTGGTAGAAAATGCTGAGACTAACATAATTAAGGTTGATTTAGGTAGGTGAAAATTAGTTATTAAACTATCAATCGCTTTGAATTGATATCCTGGATAGATAAAGATATCAGTATAACCTGAGCATTCTTTAAAAGTGTTATATCTATTCATTATTGTTTCTAGTGTTCTAACGGTAGTGGTCCCTACGCTTATGATATTTCTATTTTCACTTTTGGCTTGGTTTAGGATATCTGCAACCTCTTTGCTCATGGAGTAATACTCACTGTGCATTTTATGTTTAGTAACATCTTCTACGTTAACTGGTCTGAATGTTCCTAATCCTACATGTAATGTGATATAGCAGATAGTTATGCCTTTTTCTTTTATCTTATTAAGCAATTCTTTTGTAAAGTGCAATCCTGCCGTAGGAGCCGCGGCACTTCCAGGATTTTTAGCATATACTGTTTGATATCTATCTTTATCTTTTAATTTTTCATGGATGTAAGGTGGAAGTGGCATAGTACCCAGTTTATCTAAAATATTTAAAAATATACCTTCATATTTAAATTTGAAATATCTTATGCCATCATCTAGGACTTTGATGCATTCGGCTTTTAAGATATCTCCAAAATTAATAATAGTTCCTATTTTTACTCTTTTGGCAGGTTTTACTAGACATTTCCATGTATCTTTGTCTTCTTCACTTAAAAGTAATACTTCGATATGTGCTTTTGTTTCTTCTTTTATTCCAAATAATCTTGCTGGGATTACTTTAGTATCATTTAATACTAAAACATCTCCTTTATTTAGGTAAGAGATAATATTATAAAAATGTTCATGTTTTATTTCTCCCGTTTTTCTATCCATTACTAGTAATTTGGATTCATCTCTTTTTAAAATAGGACTTTGGGCAATTAGTTCTAGTGGCAATTCAAAATCAAAGTCATCTGTTTTCATATAAGTTCACCCCTTAAAAATACTTGCTTATTATAGCACTTATTGTGATAAAAATAAACATTTTTTTACTAAAAACAAAAAAAAGTACAGATATCTTTGTTTCTGTACTTATGCTATTGCATTTTATTTTTTAGATTTATTTCGTTATTAAAAATAATTGTAGTTAATTAGATACTTTTGTATTATTCTTTTACAGAAAGGACAACACGGAAACCACTAGTGCCATTATATAGCTATAGCTACCATTGAAGTAGAAAATACCAACAAAATCTCCATTGCTGGTATGACCCCCGCGCATGAACCAAGTGTTATTTTACATTTTGGCTTGTTTTTGTTTTACATTTTGGCTGAGCTTGATTAAATTGTTTTAAGTACAGGGTTTCCTAATTACTGTACTTAGCTGTATACGAGAATCAGATTGATTTATTTCATTACTTGTTATATAATCCGTGGAACTAAATAATATGAAATAAATCCTAGTTTTATTCTTAGTGCTATTGCCTTTTTATCATTTCAAAAAATTTATTTGCAACTTGAGAAGATATTCTTTTATTGACACTGCTATTATAGTTACTGCCATTTTGATTATGACTAATATCTGGAGATATTACGACCATACTCATTTGAGGATTATCATATGGTGCATAGCCTCCAAAGGTTTGCGTTATTGTTTCTGTATCTATTACACCATCATTATCTGTATCTAAGAAACTTTGACTGGTTCCTGTTTTTCCTGCTGAATTGGTATAGTTACCCATATAACCACTTCCTAATGCACTCATTACAGCATGAAATCCTTCTTGTACTCTTTTGATATATGCACTATCTAAATCAACTGTACCAAGTACTTCTGTTTTTGCTTGGTATATTAAACTACCAAACTGTGTATTTTCTTCACTTGGGGCATATACTTCTTTAAGTAAATAAGGCTTTACTCTTGTGCCTGAATTGGCTAATGTGGCAATATATTGGGCAAGTTCTATTGGGGTATAGGTATCGTACTGTCCAATGGAAAAGTCAAGTAAATGGCCTCCTAGAAGAGAGGTTCCTTTATAACCAAGGCTTTCATTCGGTAAGTCAATTCCTGATTTTACACCTAAACCATATGATGCATACATATCTCTATATTTTTCAAATGCACTTGTATCTATTGATAAAGGTGCATCATATTTATAATTTGCTCCGGCTACTTTCATGGCTATTTTGAATTGATATGAATTAGAAGAATATGCTAAGGCCGATATATCATTTAAGGTTCCTAGATTTTTCCATGAACATTTAAGTGGTGTGCTTTTTATTTTTATACATTCGTCTTTCATGGTAGTACCTATTTTTATTGCTCCATATTTATACCCGACACTCATTGAGGCTCCTTTGACAATAGAACCAGGTGTTACTGAAGATGTAATAATTCCAGAAGTGGTATCTATTATTTCATAACCTCCACTTTCGTTTTGGATAACTTGTTTACCTGACATTGCTAAAATTTCTCCTGTTTTAGGGTCTTCTATAACTACGTAACTGCGGTTATAATACTCTGTGTTTTTGTCGCCTTTGGCTTTCATGACTTCGTAAGATAAAATATCTTCTAAGGCTTTTTGTAAGTTAATGTCTATGGTTAATATAATATCATTGCCACGTTTTCCTTTTTCTACTAATTCATAGGTATTATCTGGTAATACTTTATATTTTGCTTTTTCACCTTTTAAATAATTTTCGTATTGATATTCTAAGTAGCTAATACCTACTCTATCGTTAAGTGAATATCCATTTTTTAAATAATAGTCTTTTAATTCAGCTGGTATGCCCTGCTTTTCAGATGAAACTTTGCCTAAGATAGTTTTAAATGTATCATTATATAGGTATACTCTTTCCCAGTCAAGTTTAGTGTTAAAACCTTTTAGTTCACTGATATTTTCACTTATGATAGCATATTCACGTTCAGTAACGTTTTCGTTTTTTATTATTTTTAAAGCATAAGAATATCCTTTGTTCATTAAATAATATATATATGCTGCTTTCTTATCAGTATCAGTATAAACATTTAATTCTTCTTCGGTAATTCTTTCTTTTTTTAGGCTATCAATATTGTCAGTAGTAAGTTTTCTTTCTTTATATTTTTTCCATTCTGTATCAGTAATCTTTTTATTTGCATCTTCTTTATTGTTAATAACCCAAAAGTTTCTTAACATATTATCACTTAATTTATTTAAATCTAAATCAATTATGTCGGCAACTTTATAGGCAAGTTCTATTTCTTCTTTGGTGGTGATGCCTTTTTCTTTTTTATAATATATTGTTTTAATGGCTTTATTATCTACTAGTAAGGTATGGTTTCTATCATATATTCTTCCTCGTGGAGCAGATTCACCTAGTATGGGTTTTTCTACTACTTCCACTAATGTGTTAAGATATTTATCATTATCTAGTACTTGTAATTTAAATAATCGAAGAGAAATAACTGTAAAAAGTAAAATAATTAAGACCATTAAAAACATGTATCTTTTTTCCATAATGTCTTTTAAATATCTAGTACTATTCTTTCTTTTTTTCTTAGCCATTTAAAACATCCTTTCTAATTTCTTACTTTTAAAACTAGTAGTTCTAGTAATTACTAACGAATTAATTATAATATATATAATTATTATTGTCAATATTGTCTCATACATTTGTTTGAAGATGATTTTGCATATACATAATAGTTTTAAAAATTGAGTATAGAGCATAACATTAACTAGGTGAAATGAAATGAATATATATTTAATTGGTGAATATGTGAAAAGATTAACTAAAGAAGATATAACTAAGTTTGCATATAAACAAGGAATTACTTTAAAAGATAAGGAAGTAAATATTATTTTTAATACTATTAAGGAAAACTATAAGACTCTTATATATGGTAATGCTAGAAGTATTTTAGATGATTTAAAGAATAAGGTAGAACCATTAACTTATAATAAGATAATTACATTATATAGGGAATTTAAAGAAAAAATAAGTTAATACTACTTACTATAATACTTCCTTATTTTATCTAATAAATTATTATCAAAGCTTTTATTTTTAATCATATCTATTTCTTGTTTGTAAGGTGGATATATTTTATCTTTACTGTTATTATCTATTGTAACATATGGAGTTTCTAATATTTTTGGTATATTAGAAATTCTTTTATTATATATAACATTTATTAAATTATTAAAACCAATGCTTCCTAAACCAATATTCTCATGTCTATCTTTTTTAGAACCTAAAATATTCTTACTATCATTAATATGGATACATTTTATCTTATCAATGCCTATTAACTTATCAATTTCATCTAATATGCTATCAAAGTTACTTATATCATAACCAGCATCATTTAAATGACAAGTATCTAAGCATACACCTATTTTGTTTTGATATTCTATTTTATTAATTATATTTTTTATTTCTAATAGATTACTTCCTACTTCATTTCCCTTACCAGCCATAGTTTCTAAACATATAGTAACATCATATTCATTATCTAAGATAATGTTTAAGGCATTTATTATATTATTTATTCCTTCTTCTTTAGTTATAGAAACCGAAGAACCAGGATGTAATACCATATACTTTATATGTAACATACTACATCTTTTTATTTCTTGTTTTAGAAATGATATTGCAAAATCATTGTCCTCTTTAGCTAAATTAACAATATATGGTGCATGAACGATAACATTATCTATATTAATGTTATTTTCTTTCATTACTTCTAATGCTTTATTGGTTAGATTATCATTTATATTACTTCTTATTGTGTTTTGGGGGGCTCCTGTATAAAACATAAAAGTATTTTCTCCATAACTGAGTGCTTCGTTGACACTGCCTAAAAGTTGTTTATCACTTTTAAATGATACATGACTTCCTATTATTAAATTCATAATTACCTCAATTCTATAATTGTTATACCATCATTAAAATTATCTAATTTATAACTTAGTACTAACTTATCATTTTTTAAATAAGATAAGATACTTTCTCTTAGAATACCTTGTCCTTTGCCATGTATAACAATGATTTTTTTGTTACCCATGATATTATTTTCATGAATAAAATCTTTAACTGCCAAGGTGGCACTTTCTCTATCAAAACCATGTAAATCAATACTTGGTAAGTTATTTAGGAATATATCATTTTGATTTTTCATAAATGCTTAGTACCTCATTAATATCAGGAATTGAGTACCTTCCTCCTATTTTGGTTGTTGATAGAGCTCCGGTTATATTAGCAATACGGAGAATATCTTCATATGAATAGCCTTTGGCTAGAGCATAGACAAATGCTCCATGGAATATATCTCCTGCGCCGGTTGTATCAATGGCATTTACTTTATAGCCAGGCATGATTTTAACTTTACCATCTATTTTATATAAGCAACCATGAGATTCTAGGGTAATTACAATGTTAGCAGTAAAATCTTTTTCAAGTAAATTATATACTTTAACTAGACTGTTATAATCTTTATAATTAATTTTAACTCCAGTAAAATCTTCAGCAAAGTTTTTTGAGGCTACTAAGTAATTAACCATTTTTCCTAATTTAATTGTTGAATATTTTGCTCTTCCAGCATCTAATATGGTGATACAATCTGGATTATTTTTAATAACTTTGGTGGCTATTTCAAAATCTTCTCCATCAAATAAGGCATAATCTGGTTTTATTCTAATATTAGTATTCTCCATTTTCATAGATTTATCACGATAAGCAAATATTGTTCTACTAGCATTTTTTTTATTTACAATGATAAAACTATTGGTTGTTTTATATTTTTTAGATAATTCTATATATCTAGTATCAACGCCTACACTTTCAAATTCTTTTTTTATTCTTTTGCCATATATATCATTCCCTAAAACACCTGAAAAGTATGTATTCATTCCCCATTTGCCAAGTAAATATGCTGCATTAGAGGCAGGGCCTCCTCCGCATTCTATTCTATTTAAGACACGATATTTTATATTTTCTGTTGGATATTTATCCATAGGTATTGTAATATCATAGGAAGCATGTCCTAGACAAAGTATTTTTTTCATATTATAATCACTTATTCCTTATATTAATAATATCATGAATATAAATAAAAAGAAACTAATTTTAATAAATTAGATTCAATTTTACTTGTTTTGCTACTCGCGTTATAGTTCTGTATAATTAATTTTATTATTAAGTTGATTGTAATTAATTAATTACTTTTTATTTTACTTCTTAGTGGAGAGCACCACACGGAACACAACGTTATCGCCCGGGGTGCCACTGTAGAAGAAGAACACACCAGCATCACCCCCATTGTTGTAGAAGCCCCCGCGAAAAAACCAAGGGGAAGTAGAATTAACAAATTTCGCGGAATCATTATACCAGCCGGCTGTCTCTCCTGTTGCATCTCCTAAATGACTTGCTGATACACTACTTCCTGAATATATATCTATATGCTCTGCTGGTATTCCACTAACATTAAAATCTGAATATCCAGCTGATTTATTATAATTTCCCATGACAAATTCAAATGAT
>UMJX01043126.1_pt1 | contig 16301 bp, 17 predicted proteins | sample 1966131 | NCBI WGS metagenome assembly UMJX01 (sample SAMEA4836162, study PRJEB28245) | human gut metagenome | biome: gut microbiome; material: fecal sample | place: Denmark | collected 2008 | reverse complement strand
GCATCTTCTATTCTTAATTTTTTATCTTTCATTTCTACTTCTGTTGCTGCACCTACTCCAATTACCGCAACTCCTCCTGCTATTTTAGCAAGTCTTTCTTGTAAGTTTTCTTTTTCATATTCGCTTAGTTCTTCTGAAATTTGAGATTTTATTTGATTTACTCTTTCTGTAATTGCTGTTTTATCTCCCATTCCATCTACTATTATAGTATTGTCTTTTTGTACTTTAACTTGTTTAGCTCTACCTAATTGTTCTATTGTTGTATCTTTTAATTCTAGTCCTAAATCAGATGTAATAACTTCACCACCTGTTAAAATTGCTAAATCTTCAAGCATTGCTTTTCTTTTATCTCCAAATCCTGGAGCTTTTACTGCAACTACATTTAATACTCCTCTTAATTTATTTAAAACAAGTGTTGATAATGCTTCACCTTCAATATCATCACATACTATAACTAGTTTTCCAGATGATTGCATTAATTGCTCTAATAAAGGTAATATTTCTTGAATATTGCTTATTTTTTTGTCTGTAATTAATATATATGGATTATCTACTACAGCTTCCATTTTTTCTGTATCTGTTACCATGTATGGAGATACATATCCTTTATCAAATTGCATACCTTCAACTATATTAAGTTCTGTATTTGATGTTTTTGATTCTTCTATTGTAATAACACCATCTTTAGAAACTTTCTCCATAGCTTCTGATATTAATTTTCCAACTTCTTCATTATTAGCTGAAATGCTTGCAACTCTTGCAATATCTTCTTTTCCGTTTACATTTGAGCTAATTTTTCTTAATTCTTCAACAGCTGCATCTACAGCCTTATCTATACCTCTTTTTATTGCCATTGGATCTCCACCTGCTGCAACATTTTTAACACCTTCTTTAATCATACTTTGTGCTAAAACAGTTGCTGTTGTTGTTCCATCACCTGCTACATCATTTGTTTTTGTAGAAACTTCTTTAACTAAACGAGCTCCCATATTTTCAAATGGGTCATCTAATTCTATTTCTTTTGCAATTGTAACACCATCATTTGTTATTAGTGGTGCTCCATAAGTTTTATCTAAAACAACATTTCTTCCTTTTGGTCCTAATGTTACTTTTACTGTATCTGCTAATTGATTTACACCATCTAGCAATTTTTTTCTGGCATCTTCACCAAATTTTATTTCTTTTGCCATTATAATTTACCTCCCTTTTTTCTATTGTATACATCTTTTCTTTATTATAGATGTTTTATAATAGACATTTATATTTTTTCTTAATTAATGTATTTTCTATATGATTTACAATGTTTAATAATATGTGAATTTATATCAGGGATATATAACACACACATATATACTATTCAACAATAGCTAAAATATCATTTTGTTTAACTATTATTAAATCTTCTCCTTCGTATTTTACTTCTGTTCCAGAATATTTGTTTAGAACAACTTTATCACCTTTTTTTACAATCATCTCTATTTCATTTCCATCTACTTTCCCACCTGGTCCTACTTCTAATACCTCTGCTATTTGTGGTTTTTCTTTACTATTTGCAGTTAATATGATTCCGCTTTTTGTTGTTTCTTCTGCTTCTATCATTTTAACTACTACTCTGTCTAATAATGGTTTTAACATTAAAATTACCTCCCTCTCATTAATTACAACATTATATTTTATGCTAGTTGTAATTATAATATTACAAAATTATTAGCAGTCTATTTACTAGACTGCTAATAATTTACACCCATATGGTCGAATTGTCAATATGTTTTTTTAAAATTCACATAATTTTCACAAAACTTGTGTGGCTAAATCTTGATAGTCGATTCAATAAATGCTGAAAATAATGGTGCAGGTTTGTCTGGTCTTGATTTAAATTCAGGGTGAAATTGTCCAGCAATAAAAAATTTGTGTGAAGGAATTTCTACAATTTCTACTAAACTTTCATCTGGAGATGTTCCAGAACATATTAATCCATTTTTTTCTAATACATCTTTATAATCATTATTATATTCATATCTATGTCTATGTCTTTCTGAAATTATATCTTTTCTATATATTTTATATGCTAGAGTTTCTGGTTTTATTTTGCATGGATATGCACCAAGTCTCATTGTTCCACCTTTTTTATGTATTCCTTTTTGATCTTCCATAATATGTATTACTGGATTTTTGCAATTTTCATCTAATTCTGCAGAATTTGCATCTTCTATGTTTGCGACATTTCTTGCAAATTCTATAACAGCCATTTGCATTCCTAAACAAATTCCTAAAAATGGAATATTGTTTTCTCTAGCATATCTTATTGTTTCTATTTTTCCTTGTATTCCTCTGTTTCCAAATCCACCTGGAACTAATATTCCATTATATTTTCCTAAAACTTCTTTTGCAATTTGTTGATTCAATATTTTTTCACAATCAACCAATTCAATATTTACTTTAGTATTATTAGCAAAACCACCATGTTTCAAGCTTTCTATTACAGATATATATGAATCTTCTAACTGTACATATTTTCCTACAATTGCTATATTAACATTTTTATCATCTAAATTTTTTATGTCATTTATCATCTTTTCCCAATTTTCATTTTTAGGTTCTTTATTTTCTAAATGAAGTTTTTCGCAAACTACTTGTGCTAATCCTTCTTGCTCTAACATTAGAGGGACTTCATATAAATCAGATACTGTTTTATTTTCAATTATATTCTTCTTTTTAACATTACAAAACAAAGCCATTTTTTCTTTCATTCCTTCTGGAACTGTACCATCAGCACGACAAACTAGTATATCTGGCTTAATTCCTAAACTTTGTAGTTCTTTCACAGAATGCTGTGTTGGCTTAGATTTAAGCTCATTTGAACCTGAAATATATGGAAGAAGTGTAACATGAATATAAATTACATCTTCATCATTTTGTTCTATTCCAACTTGTCTTATAGCTTCTAAAAACGGTAGACTCTCAATATCACCAACAGTACCACCTATTTCAGTAATTACAATATCCACATCTGTGTTATCAAACTTATACACTTTTTCTTTAATTTGATTAGTAATATGAGGTATTACTTGAACAGTTTTTCCTAAATAATCCCCTCTTCTTTCTTTTTCAATTACTTCTGAATAAATTCTTCCTGTTGTAATACTACAATTTTTAGATAAATTTTCATCCATAAATCTTTCATAATGTCCCAAATCTAAGTCTGTTTCACTTCCATCATCAGTAACAAATACTTCTCCGATGTTCGCAAGGGTTCATTGTACCTGGATCTACATTTATATATGGATCAAACTTTTGTGCTGTTACTTTATAACCTCTATTTTTTAATAATCTTCCTAAAGATGCTGCTGTTATTCCCTTTCCTAACCCTGATACTACTCCTCCTGTAACAAAAATGTACTTTGTTTGCATAATTTACCTCCACTTCTTCTTGCAATCTTTTTTATAAAATAAAAAAAGATTTAAAAAATTCCCACAAAAAACGCGGTTTTTTTTAAATCTAAATTCAGTGTAACATATACATTTTATTTTTTCAAGAGGTTAGTCCAAAAAAAATTTACAATACTGAAAAATAATTTTTCAAAGTATTTTATTAGTAATTGACATTTCACTAAACAAGCTATACAATCACTTCATAAAAAACAAAGGAGGAGATTTTACTATGACACCACATATCAGTTCAAAAAAAGAAGACATAGCTAAAACAGTTCTATGTCCAGGAGACCCACTTCGTGCAAAATATATTGCAGAAAACTTTTTAGAAAACTCAAGACTTGTTAATTCTGTTAGAAATATTTTAGCATACACAGGAACTTACAAAGGAAAGGAAATAACAGTATTTGCTTCTGGAATGGGAATGCCTAGCATGGGAATTTATTGTTATGAGTTATATAAATTCTATGATGTAGAAACTATAATACGCATAGGTTCTTGTGGAGCTTATGATGATTCATTAAATTTAATGGATACAGTTCTAGTTAAAAAAAGTTATACAGAAGGAAATTTTGCTAAAGCATTAAATAATAAAGATTGCCACTTAATAGAATCTGATTTAGATTTAAATAATAAAATTAAACAAACCGCCGAAAAATTGAATATCAAATGTATTGAAGGGAACGCCCTTTGTAGCGAATGTTTCGATTATTATATTGAAGACATTAATACTTTATTAAACAGATTACCATCAGATTTAAAAATTTCAGCCTGTGAAATGGAAGCCTTTGCCCTATTCTACACAGCAAAATATTTAAATAAAAAAGCTGCATGCTTACTTACAGTAGTAGACTCACACTATAAAAAACAAGAAATCTCTGCCGAAGCCAGAGAAAAATCACTAAACAACATGATTATACTAGCCTTAGAAACTGCTATTTTATAAATTTCCAAAAACAAACAAAAAAATGCCCCCATATTCTCATAAACTCATACTCATACACTCATACTCATACACTCATACTCATACACTCATAAAATCAAACATCGCCTCTCATCCACCACACACATTCGGAGAAAAAATAATAAAATAAAAAAAATTTTGAAAATGTTAACGCAAGTCTCATACAGTTTCTTAGCAGAAATCAACTTGAGGGTGCGTGTTTTAAGCCACGGAGAGTCTCAAGAGATTTCGCTTAGAAACTGTTGAAACTGAAGATTACATTTCCAAAAATTTTTTTATTTTATTATTTTTTCTCTCGGTGCTACCCCAAAAAAAGGAAAAGAAAAACGTCCCAAATTCCTTATTTTGTAATAGACAAAATTTTATACTTAGCAACCCCAGCAGGAGCCTGAACTTCTACTATCTGGTTTTTCTTAGCTCCCAACAAAGCAGTACCTATTGGTGATTCATTAGAAATTCTATTTTGTAACAAATCAACTTCTGTTGAACCAACAATTGTATAACATACCTCTTCATCAAAATCTAAATCCCACAATTTAACAGTATTACCTACTTGAACTGTTTTAGTATCTATTTCAGATTCATCTATAATCTTAGCATATCTAACCTTATTTTCTAATTCAGCAATTTTCTCCTCATTAGCAGCTTGTGCACTTTTAGCTTCATCATATTCTGAATTTTCAGATAAGTCTCCAAAACCTAATGCTACTTTTATTCTTTCAGCTATTTCAGCTCTTTTTTCAGTTTTTAAATATTCCAATTCTTTTTCTAGATTTTCAAAACCTTCTTGTGTTAGTATTACTTCTTTTTCTTCCATTATTTTCCCTCCTTTATGTTAGTTTATTACTTAATTGTCTTACATATATTAAATCAGATTTAAAAATTTGTCAATACTTTCGCAAAATTCATTTTTTTGAATTTTTCCTCTTACTCCTATTAAATCAGAAATTTTCGAATTGTTTTCTTCATATTTATTTTCTACATATTTATAATCTTTATTTAATATAATACTTTCCAAATATAAACTTTCCTTAATATCCCCATAAAATTCTTTGTAAAAACACCTTACATTTTTATCAATACTTATTTCAATATTATTAATGCATACTCCTCTAAAAGTATTTTCAAAAAAACTTTTTTCATTTGTTAAATTTATTATTATAGAATTCATATTAATTGTATATTTTTCAAACACATCTTTACTAAAATCCATATTTATAATTATTTTTGCATTTTTAGCACTTTTTCTTTTATTGTTTGAAACAGTAATTAATATTCCTTCATTATATAAAAAATCTTCTAGTTTTCTAAAGTATTTTAAATTTTCTGTTACAATATTTACAGTTTTACATTTTCTAGCTAACATTTCTATTATTCCTATATTGTTTTTTGTATATTCATTAACAAAAATATAAATATTTTCTAATTTTATATTTTTATTATTTACATTATAAATGTATTCTAATAACTTAGAAATTATATTTTTCATAAGATATTTTCCATTAAGTATATTAATTTTATTAAACTCTTCCTTTATAAATCTTAAATTTTCCTCTATAAAACTTAAGTCCTTATCTAGAATTATATATTGCATATTTTCATATTTAATATATTTTTTTATTTGATTAATGATTCTTTTTCTTACAAATTTATTAGTGCTTTTTATAAATTTGTACTTAGGAATTAATATAATTATTCCATTATCTATATTTTCTATTATTACTTTTATAAATATTCTTCTAAAAATATTCGCAATTTTATCTTTGAATCTTTCATATTTTCTATCATTATATCGTATATATCCTATTTTACAATTATTTCTATTCAGCATAAAAATCACCAACATAACATATTTTATATATATTATGTTGGCGATTTTTTATTTATTCTATAACCCTAAATTATTTTTTATTGTATTCCAAATTTTTTCGTTTTCAAATCCTTTTCTCCAGTATGCAGCTCCTGCTAAATTATATTTTTGTACTAAATCTAACTTTTTAGTAAAAGATTCCTCATCTTCTATCCACATTTTATAAACATATCCATCTTTTTCGTATTGTATATAATATTGTTGTAATTCTTCTTTCCATTCTTTTGTAGCATTTTCCGGAATTATATTATTTATGTTTTTAATCATTATTACTGTGCTATTAACAACTTCCCCATTTTTTGTTTTCCATAATTTTGTATAAAAAGGTAATCCTAATATAATTTTTTCTGCTGGTACTTCTTCTTGATTTAAGAATTTATTTAAACTTAAATCTACCCAATTATATCCTGATGTTGTTCCTATTTTTGTTGTACCATATTGATCATATCCCATAAACACTACATAATCTGCTACTTCTCCAATTAAATTTCTATTATAGCATAAAGACCAATTTGCAGATCCATCAGGTGCTGTTACATCAACTGATAAGCTTGCTCCTAAATTTCGTAATTGTGGTGCTAATTCTATAACAAATTTTGAGAACGCATCTTTATCATTTTGATATATATATTCAAAATCTAAATTAATACCATCTAAATTATATTCTTTTACATAATTTAGAATATCTTTTATCATAATATCACGCAATTGATAGTCATTTATTATACATGAAAATTCATCAATTGTAGTTGATAATGTATCATTTGAAACTTTTGGCCATATTTTATAGCCATTGCTTTTTGCCCAATTTATATATTGAATTCCTTGTTCCCCAACATTTTCTAAAACATTAGCTTGTGAAATAACATCTAATTTAGATACATTTTCTTTTTTAGTATCTTGTAATTTTAAATAGAAAAATGATGGTGATACAACATTAACACCATTATAGGTAACTCCTGAATTATCTGGTGCTTTGGCATATTCAGAAAAATATTCCCATGCTAAGCTTATTTTTCCGTTGTTTTTCAATGAATATGTTTTTTCTTCTCTTTCAACAGAAATATTACTTAATAATTTTTCTTCTACATAACCTATATTTCCATTTTGTGTACGCACTTTAACCCACCCCTGTGGTAATGTATTTTTATCAACTTCTGCTATTATAACTTTTTCATTTTCTGAAACCTTTTCTATTGTTCTTGAAAAAAATGTAGGTTTATATTTTACACTAATTTTTTTTGTTGCTTTACCTGTAGTTAGTTTTTTATCTAGTGATTCTATAACTACTTTATTTTCTATTTTACTAACTTTTATATTATAAACATCTTCCATTTCAGATATTGGTAAATAATAAATATCATCTTTAAGTTTAGCAGCGCCTTTTATTTTATGTTCTTCACCATTTACAGTTATTTGTTTTTCATCTATTTTTAGAACAGCTAGTTTAGTTTCTGAAGAAGTTACAATTTGATTATATTTTTGGTCATAATATATATGTTTATCATAATAATTCATAATATCATTTAGTGATAGATATATTACATCATTTTCATCTATTAGTAAATTTTGTTTCATTCTTCCTGTTACATTTGAATAATTTATTATTAAATTTGTTTTGTCTGTAATATCATTTCTTATATAATTTGGTGCTATTTTTAGTGAAAACATTGTTCCTGCTAGAAATATTAGTATTATAAATATTTTCAAAAATATTTTGCTTTTTGGTTTTTCTATATTTTCATCATTTTTATGTTTCATTTTACATTTCTCCTCATATTTTTTTATATTATTATAATAACATATAATTTGATTTTAGGAAACAGTTTTGCCGAAAAAAAGATTTTCCAAAACTCTTGATTTTTTTTGAAATATATGTTAGTATTATAGTTAGTCAATTTAATAAAAGCATATAGGAGGTGCAATAATAATGGCAAAATGTGAAATTTGTAATAAAACAAAAAATTGGGGAAATAAAATTAGTATAGCTCGTTCACATGTAAGTAGAAGAGCAACTAGAACTTTCGCTCCAAACTTAAGAACTATAAAAGCTGATATAAATGGAGAAACAAAAAAAATTCATGTATGTTCAAAATGTTTACGTTCAGGAAAAATCAAAAGAGCATAATTTAAATTTTATAAATAAATTGGGCTAAATCAGATTATAATATTATAATTTGATTTAACCCAATTTATTTTTTTTAACTATGAATTAGTTAATATTATGTAGTACTTATGTACACAAAAAACATATTAATCTTTAATTCCAAAAATTAATTTTACTATTCCTCGTAAAAATTTAGGAACTTTTTTAACAACTATAGTCATTTTAAACACTCTCCTTTATTTTAGCAAGCTAGCCATACAAGACCTATTAAACATACAGCAATACCAATAGCAAATAGCCATCCAGTAAGAGGAAGTAGTAATACTAATAATATTCCTAAACCAAGTCCTATTAAACATACACCCAAAGTTTTTTTAAATAAACAAAACATAATATATTACCTCCTCTTTACTATATAATATTAAATTATAATTCAAATGTTACATAAAACATTCAAAAGCACATAATTTTACAAAAAGTGTACATATTACTTATTATACACATTTTTATTAGAGGTGATTTTATTGACAAATATTAATTGTTCTTCTAATTGCATATATCAAAAAGATGGTAAATGTTGTTTAGATAAAACTGTAAGTCAAACTTTTAATACTAATAATGATTGTGCATATTTTAAAAAAAGAGACTAGTAAAGTTGCCCATGTTTTAGGCAACTTTACTAGCCTTTATGTTGTATTGTTGTATTGTTTTTTTAATTATTATCTGTAATATCTTTTGTGTTATCTTCTGTATTATTTTTTTCATTTACTTTTTCATCATTTTTTATTTTAGTATCAGTTTTTTCTTCAGACTTATTTATTATTTTGTTATCTATATTTTCCATGTATTCATCAATAACAATTTGTTGATTTTCGTCTAGTTTATATCTAGGTAGTTCTGGTAATTCATCTAAACTTCCAAGTCCGAACATTTTTAAGAATTTTGGGCTAGTTTCATATGTTGTGGGTCTTCCTGGTGCATCTAGTCTTCCTGATTCTTGTATTAATTCATATTCTAATAATTTATATATTGTTCCATCTGAGTTTACTCCACGAATTGCTTCTATTTCGGCTCTGGTTATTTTTGGATTATATGCTATTATTGATATTGTTTCTAATGCTGCTGGTGATAAGTTTGGTTTACTTCTTTTATCAAAAATAGGATAAATGTATTCGTAATTTTCTTTTTTTGCACATAGTTGAAATGATTTATCTACTTTTATTAATTCTATCCCTCTGTTTTCGTTTTGGTATTCGTTTTTCATTGTGTCTATAATTGACATTAGTTCGGGTTCACTTAGTTCTGTTGCAGCCATTAGTTCTTTTAGGTCTACTTGTCTTCCGGCTGCAAATAAGATTGATTCTATTATTGATTGTTGTTTTTTATTTTCCATATTTTTCGCTCCTTCTTTATGGGTTATATTAAATCATTTGTGGGGGGATATGTCAAGTGTGTGTGTGTTTACTTTTTGTTTTTACTTTTGGTTTTTTTGGGAGCACCGAGAGAAAAAATTTGTTACTTTTGAAAAAACAAACTCCTTCAAACGCGGTGAGGTGCTTGCTGGGTTTGTTGGACTTGTTACGATAATTACTGGGGTTGAATGTTTGGGGGGCTCAGGTCGGAGGTTTGTTTTTTCAAAAGTAAAAATTTTTTCTCCGAGTGAGGATAAAACGACCAGTAAAGGAACGGATTTTTAATATATTTTATTTTGACTGCTAACTTTAGGGGATGCATTATAATTATTTTTAATTAATATGTTACAGCTTAGTAAGAAATAATACAGCATTTTGAAAAAATGCTTGAAGAAATTTGAGGGCTATGATAATATATAGGAAATTCAAAAAGTGAGGCGATACTATGGCAAATGAAAAAAGTAAAAAAATTGAAGTTATTAAAGGAAAGGGAAAATTGAATATTTCACCTGTTAGTAATCATTTAGATGTAGAAAAACCTAAAAATAAAACTGATAAAAATAAAATTATTATTCCTAAGGAAAAGAAGAATTAAGAATTAAAAATTTAAAATTAAAATCTAAAATTTAAAATTTAGAAATTTAGAATTTAGAAATTAAAATCATAACTGGTGATTTTAATTATCAAATAAAAAATGCACAATCTGAACTATTCTCGAGATTGTGCATCTTTTTTTACGTACTTTAATTTACTAAGTGTATTAATTTATATATTTAATTAAATAGCCTGTTTTTCGTTTTCTTCATTTTCATTTGAGTTGTCGTCTTGATTAACAACTTCTAAACTTGAAACTGAAACTTCATATGCTACTTTTGTTTCAACTCTTCCGTCATCATATTTTTTCTCGTATGTTCTTGATTGAACTCTACCTACTATTTTAACTTCAGTTCCTACTGGAATGTTTTCACAAAATCTAGCATTTCTTCCCCATGCTATACATGGTATGTAATCTGATTTGTTATATGCTCTATTTACAGCTAATAGTAAATCTGAAATTTCTCTACCAAATGGTGTTTGTCTATAAATAGGTTTTTTACATATGTAACCATTTAATATAACTTCATTTGATACTACATCTTTGCTTACTTCAATTTCTTCTTCTTGATTTTCTACAAATTTGATATCTTTTGCAAATACTGTAAGTACTAATCTGTTTCTTTCATTTTCATAGCTGTTATATGATCTAAATTGACCTTCTACTATGATTTTTGAATCGATTTTTAATTCATTAATTGAAAGTAATCTTTCTGATACAGTTATTGGTATAATGTCTGCGTTTCCGCTTAAACGTGGAACTGCTAAATCAAATATGTAAAACTTCTCTCCATAAATTTCATGACTAAATCTTTTATCGCTTGTAACCTTTCCCACTAATACTAAGTGGTTATTTTCTAAATAATTTGTATTCAAATTTATTTCCTCCCCTTATTTGTTTATTAATGTTTTTAATCATAATGTAAAAATTTTCATATCATATTTATTAGTATACCACACTTTTTTGGTTTTGTCTACATAAAAAGTTATATTTTTGAATATTTTTTATTTTATACTATTTATGTGAATTTCATCATAGTTTGGTAAATATATCAAAAATAGTATTAAAATAGTTATTAAATCATATATACTATACTTTTCGTTGTTTTCTAATTTTATTTCTTGTAATTCAATTTCACCATAATTGTTATATATATTTCTCTGTACACAAATTAATACATCATCATCTGTAACACTTGATATCGTAATACTAGATTTTGAGTTGAAACCATATGTTATCAAATTTGAATTAACAATATTTAATTGCTGACATTCAATTTTAATATCCATATTTATAACTACATTTTTTGCATTATTTAATAATTTATTTAACTCATCATATTTTTCAAATTCTTTATTTATTATTACTGTATCAAAATGAACATTCTTAATATTATCTATATTCTTTTCATTTATAAATATTACATTATTATCACTAAATACATTATTATTGTTTAATAATTGTTTTATATTATTTTCACTTTCAATATCAGTAATAATCCCAACAAATACCATTTTCTTTAATCTCCTTATTTTTTTATTATTTCATTAGTTGGCTAAAATATTCTATTTTTTTGCATATTTGTTGTTATATTGTTTTTTATGTTTATTGATATATTATTTTTTATATTTAGTGTTTTATTTCTTGTTATATTATTTACATTTTTTATTTATTATTATGAATACTCTGTTTAATTTATGTATATTTATTATTTATTATAAAATGCATTTTTATTTAAATTTATTTTGATTTTTGTGTTCCATTGTTATCAATTATGTAGTTATCTTTGTAAATCAAGTCTGATACAGTTACAACTTTAAATCCGTTTGATTCTAAATTTGTCAAAATTTTATCTAAACTATCTGCTGTATGTTTTGTTCCGTTATGTGATAAAATTATATCTCCGTTTTTTACTTTTCCATTTAGTCTTGCCCACATTTCATCTGCTGTTAAACCTTTATAGTCTAGGGTATCCCGTCTTACTAGGGTTTACAAGTTGATTGTATTTGCTGTCGTTTGGTGTCATTTCTTGTGCGTATTTTAGAAAGTTCTTCATTGTTATTCTTAGTTTGATTTCTATTTTATCTTCAAAGACTAAGACTGATTCAATTATTTGAGATAAAAGCATTTTCTTTATTTCTGTATTTGCTTTTTCAAATTCTTCTCTCCATATTGGAATTAAGTTTTTTAGTTCCACCATAGAGTTATAGTCGTATTTTTGTTTTTCTATTTGTTCTTTTAGTTCTTGTACTTGTGATTGCAAATTATTTATTTCTTTTTCTTTTTGTTCTAGTAGGTTAGATAGTATGTCTGTTGAGAACTTACTTGTCCCATTTATTGCTGAAACAATTTCTCCTTTTAGTGTTTCAAATTCATCTTGTGATTTTGATAGTTTTTTAGTTACTTCTTTTAGTTTGATTTCTTCATCTGTTTTATTCTTTAAATTGATTTCATTTATTCTGTCGCTTAAATCCACTTTTTTCAAGGTATCCAAATATGTAAAGACTTCATCAATTACAATGTTGTCTATTTCTTCTTGTTTGTAACAGGTTTTGCCTGTTTTGCAGGTTGCTCCACCATTGCTAATTCTACTAACACATCTGTAATAGTGTCTTTCTTTACCTTTTTTTACTTCTCCAGTTTTTAGTTTACTTCTATCTGTGGACTTGCTTGAGTTCATGTTGCAGCCACAATATCCACATTTTATAAAACCTGTTAGAAGTGCTTTACTTCGCGTTTGTAATGGATAGCTTTCATAGTCCATATTTTCTTCTTTGTATCTATCAGGTATTCTTGATTCTCTTATTTTTTGTGCTTTATTCCATTCTTCTTCATCAATTATTACAATTTCATCTATTTTTTCTTCTGATAGGATCCAATCTTTACTGCCTACTCTGCCTTGAGTTCCGTTCTTTTTTACACTTGTCTTATTATAAGATAAATAGCCTTTATATATAGGGTTTCTAAGCATAAAATTAACTACACTAACTGTCCATTTTGAGTTTTTCTTTGTTGGGATATTATGCTCGTTTAGATATTTAGCAATTCTATGTCCTCCCCAACCATTTTCTGTTGATAATTTATAAACCTCTTTTACTATCTCTGCTTCTTCAGGTAGAATTTGAAGTTTCTTTCGTTCAACACCTTTTTTAGAGAATATGCCAGACTTAACCATTTCATAGCCATACGGTGGAGTGCCATACATCAAAATTCCATCTTTAACCATTTGAGATTGCTTTTCTTTTACTCTGATAGATGTTTTCTCACTTTCTCCTCCTGCTTGCCAGTATCTTATGTAGTTTAGTAGCTTATCTACTCTATTATCGAATTTTTGTTGTCCTTCTTTTGTTGACCATACTTCAATTCCTTGCTGTACAAACCATTCAACAACAAATGGAGTTTCATCTTCACGTCTGCCTAATCTATCAAACATGAAAACCAATAATATATCAAATTTACCTTTTGAAGCATCCTCTTTTGCTGCTTGAAGCTGATCTCTGTCTATTGCTTTTTTCTTATAACCAGAAACGCCTTTTTCACAATATTCTTTAACTAATTTCCAGTTAGGCATTTTTTCTATAAATTCTTTACATGCTTTTTTTTGCATTGGAATATCATCATCTTCTACTTGCATTAATGTTGATACTCTGTATAAACAAGCTACTCTTTTTTCTGACATCTTATGTTCCTCCTTAATTGATTTTTGTGATCATTTACCATTCTTACAATACTATAACAAGTATTATAACTCGTACAATAATTAAATACAACATTAACACTTTAAAAATTTATAATCTTTGTCTTGTATATTTCTAGCAATAAATTGTTTTGATAAAGTATCAACAACATTTTGCTCTGTACTATTTACCTCTTCTCCTATAAAATTAATATGTACCCATTTGTCATATTTTTCGTTGTATCTCCACAGTTCAGTTTCGCCATCTTTTGTTTTGTGTAAAAAATACTTCTTTCCATTGATTTCTTCTACTTTTTCAAACATATTGTCCACCTCTTGTTTAATTTTTATGTAGCAAAATTTTAATTATTACATGTTTAATTGTGCCTCTATATATAAAAGTGCCTATCTTTTTTGAAAACCGGACAAATTCTAAAAAGATTTTAAAAATCTGGTACACGGTTTTCAACATGTCAATTTATTTACCCTTCTATATATAAGGTGCTTGTTAATTTGTGAATTACGACACATTTTATAATTTTTTTAAATATAAACTCACGTCATCACGTCGAATGCATTTCACCTTCTATCTATATATTCTTTTTATTTTTTATAAAATGGGACAAATTCAAAAAGAATTTTGCTAACAGTCTAAATCTAAATTTTCATAATTGAATTATTTAAATTACCATTCACTTATATAAGTCCAATTTTTAAAGTATATGTCGCATTTTTAGGACAATATTTTTATAAAAATATAAAAAAAGTTTCTTATTAAAACTCATTTCATTTTTCTAGATGGATTAGAAAGATTTCAAAAAAATAAAACATCTCGATTTTAATATCAAGATGTTTTATTTTTATATTTACATTCCTCATATATATCAATATAAACCATTTACTTTTTTTATTTTGAGAGCAAATTTATCACTATCTAAGGCTAAATCAGTTATATCATCTAAATACTTTTTATATTCCCTGTCATCAAAAAACATTTTGCTTCTTGCATAACCATTTATACCAAATTTCTTTAATAAAAATTTTCTACATTCTTCTATAATCTCGCTTTCTTTTAATTCAGAAAAATGCCTTCTATTATATGAATAGCATCTTTTTAAAGTAACCTCAATACTTGTATTTCTATCAGCAGATGATACTATTTTCCCATAGATGCTTCTTGGCTCTGTTTCCATTGATGAACGATGGTCTTCTACTGCTTCGCTCATTATTTTTATTTGTTCATCTGTGAAAAAATCTTTTAATTTCTTGTCTTCCATTAACATCTTAGCAGAAATAGTTTCATAGTTTTTCGCATCAATATGATGTGCCACATCATGATATGCTGCAATTACATATACCATTTCTAAATTTATAGATTCAACCTGGTATGCAAATTCAAAACTTCTATTTATTACATATTTTGCATGCTCAACTCCATGTCCTTTATCATTTAAATTGTAATGATAATTTACAATTTGCTCTATATATTTTATTAATTCTGGTTTTATTTTATACTTTTCAATCATAGCTTCATATTCAAGCTTAATATCATTATATCTTTTGATTGTATTCTTTACTTCATGAGTTATTTTTGGATTATTAATTATTTCTTCAACTGTTTGCCATGAATATGATTCATGTTCTGTTAAAACAATATTATCTGTTTCTTTCACTTTTATAACAAAATTATATTGTCTAGCATTTTTTCCACTTCCAGATTTATAATCAAAACTATCTATATAATATAAAATTTCGTTTAACTCGCAATTTGTTTCTTCTTTTACCTCTCTTGCTAATGCCGTTGGTATATCTTCTCCAATTTCCATATTTCCGCTTGGTAATTCATCAATACCTCCCATAAAATCATCTGACTTTCTTGACATTATTAGTATTTTTCCCTTTCTATTTACAATAATCGCACCAACAACATTTTTCTCTATTTTCTCTTCTTTCGCTTTTTCCAATAAACAATCAAAATAATACATAGCTAAATCCTCTTTTCGTCTATAATATTTGTTTTATTAACTTAATAAATATTCTTCTTCTAAACAATTAACATTAAACTCTAATCTCCTATATTTTTTGTGTTATAAATAAATCCAATACCTCTTATATGTTGTATTTGATTCTTCATCATAATAATCATTTTCATATATTCCACCATTATTTTTTATTACTTTAGATGATGCAATATTTTCATCTCTACAGGTTATTAAAACCTTATCTAAATTTAATTCTTTACATT
>UMJX01035761.1_pt1 | contig 16528 bp, 18 predicted proteins | sample 1966131 | NCBI WGS metagenome assembly UMJX01 (sample SAMEA4836162, study PRJEB28245) | human gut metagenome | biome: gut microbiome; material: fecal sample | place: Denmark | collected 2008 | reverse complement strand
CTTTAATAAAACATATTTGTTCTATTATTTGCCTACATAACATTGAAATATATGATGGATATATTTCACCATTACTAAATTGTTTACAAATTTCACTTGTAATGTTTAGCGATAAATGAAAAACTATTAGATTGTTTTTTTCGATATTAATAAATTTATTTTCAAAATCAATATTCTTGTTAATCGATTTTAAATAGTTTGTCATAGATATTCTATATATCAATAAGCTCATCCAATAAATTTTATTTTTTATAGCAGCATACTTATTTAAATCTACTTTTGTATATAAATTTTCAAATATCATATTGCCAAAAATTTTGTCGTGATAATCTTTATCAATATCTAATGATTTTAATAAATTATTTAACTCCATCATTCTTTTCATCCCCTTCAATAAAAAATGTCAACAAATTTTATTTTGCTGACATCCTTTAATTTCAATGAATTTCGTCCACATTTTTATTTATTGGTTGACAAACAACAAATTTGTTCCCTTTTTTTAATTCATCTTTTCCATTATTTTATACTACTTTCCACAACAGTTTTTATATTTTTTTCCCGAACCACAAGGACACGGATCATTTCTCCCTATTTTTTCACTTTTTTTAGGAGTCCTTGTCCCCCCTTCTTTCCCCTCATTAGTCATCTTCTTCTTAACAATTTCTTTTCTTTCAATATTTTGCCTTATCTCAGACTTAAGTAAATATATAGAAATATCCTTATTAATTCTATTTAACATCTCATCAAATAACTCATACCCCTCTAACGTATAAGCTTGAAGTGGATTTTCCTGAGCATATCCTCTCAAATGAATACCCTCTCTTAAATGACTCATTGTACTAATATGTTCCATCCAATAATTATCAATTACCCTCAAAGATATAGCTTTCTCAAATTCTTGTATTATTTCCGTAGGAACATCACTTATTTTCTCTTCATAATCTTTTACCACATTATCATAAATAATATTAATTACTTCCTCATTGCCCTTACCCTCGATATCACTTAAATTCAAACGATGCCTTTTAAGTAAATTCTCATTTGCGGCCTCTAATATCTCAGCATAATCTTCATGACTCAACTTACTTGTTTCGATAGTATGAACATTTACTAAATTACTAATATTATCTCTAAATGTTTTTAGTGTCGTTTCATGAATCGAATCACTATCTAAAATCTCATTTCTCTTTCCATATATAATCTCTCTTTGATTATTCATAACATCATCATATTGTAATAGTTGCTTCCTTATATCAAAGTTATTTCCTTCAACTCTCCTTTGAGCAGATTCAACAGACTTAGAAAACATCTTCATTTGAATCGATTGTTCTCCATCAAATCCTAAATTTTGCAATGTTTGCTTATACTTATCAGAGCCAAATCTTACCATCAAGTCATCTTCAAAAGATACATAAAATTGAGTAAAACCAGGATCACCTTGACGTCCAGCACGACCTCTCAACTGATTATCTATTCTCCTTGATTCGTGCCTTTCCGTACCGATTACACACAAACCACCAAGTTCCTTAACCCCTTCACCTAATTTAATATCCGTACCACGACCAGCCATATTTGTAGCAATTGTAACAGAACCCTTTTCACCAGCCTTAGCAATTATCTCTGCCTCTCGAGCGTGATTCTTTGCATTTAAAACTTCATGCTTAATATGCTTTTTTGTTAACATACTACTAATTAACTCACTCGTTTCAATGGCAATTGTTCCCACTAAAACTGGTTGACCTAAATTATGCCTCTTCTCAATTTCTCTTACAATAGCATTATATTTACCACTTTTAACAGCAAATAATAAATCCGTAGCATCTTCCCTTATAACAGGCTTATTCGTAGGAATACAAATAACATACATATTATAAATATTTCTAAATTCTTCTTCTTCTGTTTTTGCTGTTCCTGTCATACCAGATAGTTTAGCATACATTCTAAAATAATTTTGAAACGTAATTGTCGCCAAAGTCTTTGTTTCTTGCTGAATTTTTACACCCTCTTTAGCCTCGATAGCTTGATGTAACCCCTCAGAAAAAGCACGACCCTTCATTAACCTACCAGTAAATTGGTCTACGATTATTACTTCACCATCTTGAACTACATAATCAACATCCTTACTCATTGTATAGTTAGCCTTTAAAGCTTGATTTATATGATGTACTAAAGCCGTATTATTAATATCATATAAATTTTCTATATGAAAACTCTTCTCACATTTAGAAGAACCCTCATCAGTAAGATTAATTGCCTTAGTTTTCTCATCTAGTATATAATCAACATTCTCCTTTAAACCCTTAACAAAATTATCAGCCTGTGTATACATATTAGCCGATTGCATAACACCACCAGAAATTATTAGAGGCGTTCTAGCCTCATCAATCAAAATAGAATCCACTTCATCGACAATACAATAATTTAATTTCCTTTGTACCCTATTCTCTTTTTTTACAACCATATTATCTCTTAAATAATCAAAGCCTAACTCATTATTAGTAGTATACATAATATCACAGTTATATGCTTCTTGTTTTTCACTTGGTGTTAATTCCCTTAAATTCAAACCTACCGTTAAACCAAGGAATCTAAATATTCCACCCATCCATTCAGCATCACGACTAGCTAAGAATTCATTAACCGTAACAATATGAACACCTTCACCTGTCAAAGCATTCAAATAAGCTGGCAAAACACAAGTCAAAGTCTTACCTTCACCTGTCTTCATCTCTGCAATATTACCATAGTGAATAGCAAGTCCTCCAAGTAATTGACAATAGAATGGTTTCATCTTAACTACCCTATAAGCAGCCTCTCTAGCAACGGCAAAAGCAGGAACTAAAATATCCTCTAAAGTCTCACCATTTTTTAATCTTTCCTTAAATTCTAAAGTTTTATCCTGTAACTCTTTATCACTTAATTTAGACATATCTTCATCTAATTTATCTATTTCATCAGCAATAAGTCTAAATCTCTTTAATTCTTTATACTCATTATCAAACATATTCCTTATAAAATTAAACATTATATCAAGTCCTTTCTACACTATTGTACCAAATATTGAAAAAAAAAGATAGTTATTTTGTTTCAATTATACCGTATTTATTATCTTTTCTTTTGTAAAGGATACATACTTCATTATTTAAATTTTTAAACACAAAGAAATCATGACCAAGTAAATTCATTTCAATAATTGCTTCCTCTTCATTCATTGGCTTAGTATCTATTTTCTTTCTCTTAACTATCTTTTCTTTATCTAATTCACTATCTTCAATATCAAAATTTAAATTTAATTCCTTATAATTATCTAAAACACTTTTCTTTTTTAATCTAGTTTTATTTTTTCTAATTTGTCTTTCCAATTTATCACAAACAATATCTATCGCAGCATATAAATCCTCATCAGTTACTTCACTTCTTAAAATAAACTTTGTTGTTGGAATAGTAACCTCTATAGTTTGCTTATGACCTTTAACCCTAATAAGTACATTAGCGGTATACTCATCACTTTCTTTAAAATACTTATCAAGTCTACTCAACTTATTTTGTACATAATCTTTTATAGCTTTAGTAGCTACAATCTTATCACCACGAATATTATATTTCATATCAACCATTCCTTTCATTATCATTATAAACTATTTTTATATTTTTTTAAATAGTTTTTTATTATTTTACATAATTCCACATAATTTAAATATTTATTACTTTTTTATATCTTTTAGCTCTCTTTCTAACCTTTTTATCTATTTTCTTATAAAAATAAAGAGCAACACTTAAACCAATTAATAAAATTATCTCCTTTATAGATAAAGAAACATCATTATTGTTAAATTTATTTCTTTCTTCCTCATTCCAAATACCAATTCCCTTAACCTTAGCAACACTCTCTTTATCTTTAAGTAAATCCGCATATTTATAATCATCATATAAATAAGCTACCTCGGCATAACCGTTTGTTACAAGCAAATCTTCAAGTAAATAACCATCTACAAAAACATATGCAAGTATTCTATTATATTTATCCTTTTTATCACTCTTATCGTCATATTCAAGTTCTAACTTATTAGCATTTTTAACCTTATCACAAGTATAATCACTAGATTCCTTTCCATAATATTCTTCCCTTTTCTTAGGATGAACTGATTCTGGAGTATCAATTGCTAACATCCTTACAGTATACTCTTTATTCTTAATTAAAACCTTAATTGTGTCTCCATCAACACATTTAGAAAATTTAACTTCTTCCTTTGCATAAACATTACATGAAAACATAAATAACATTATAAATAAAACAAACTTCTTCATATCTACCTCATAATTATTATATAATAAATTTATTTTCTTTTAAATATTTGTATATAATTTATTTAAATTATACATTGCATTTAAAAACTATTACTCCAAAAAGTAATAGTTTATTTTTTTGTTATTTGCTATTGCAGTTTTAATTCTATAGATTTATTTTGTGATAGATAATACTGAACGGAAAGTATAATAATCACTAGTTCCTCCATAATAAGCACCAAAAGCAAATATACCTGTACTTTGTCGATAATTAAATGTATTTAGTCCACGATAAAACCAAGGGCGGTCGGACGAAACAAAGTACACGTAATCTTTATACCATCCTGCAGTTTCACCAGTTGCATCTCCTAAATGACTTATTGTATAATCATTAAAACTAGTACCATTTGCATATAAGTCATAATATTTTAAATTTGGAAATGCTAATGTGTTTCCTGAATCAATATAACTCTCTCCTGCTTTTCCTATATATCCTGAATTATCAATTGTACTATATCCTGACATTGGACTTCTTTTAGTAGTATCATTATCTTGTATTACTCCCATTACATATTCATCCGTCCCACCTGACATATCATATACTCCTGTAATATTTCCTGTAGTAGATGCCATTCTTCCTCTTACAGTATAATAAGCATTACAAAAAGAAGTTTCTTCTCTATTAGCCTTATCACCACAGCCTGTTTTATGATAAACTGGACCTTCACAATACACAGAAGCCTTATCATAAGAAACATAAGCATCGCCATATTTATCACAATAATAATAATTATTCATACCCATATCTATATTACCTAATCCATATTTACTTTGCTTTAAATATGCTACTGCTCCCCATTCAATATTTTTCATCATATGAGCATCAGTTTGTTTCGTTCCATTTTTAGTTAAATAATTTGTTGAATTAAATTTTTGTGATGTTATAAATTGTGTTGACACATTTTGATTAGTTAATGATGTCATATTTGGCTTTATTGTAGGAGTTGTGGCATTCCCAGAAGTCTCAAATTTTCCCACCCATATTCCTTCTAATTCAGTATCACCAAATGTAAAAGCTGGATGGGTATACCATTTACCATTTTCTTTATTAGTACATGTTTCTACTCCTATTTCACTTACTTGACATCTAGTTTCTCCTGTAGTATTTGTCCCACTTTCAAAAATTACTTCTATTAATTGTTCTTCAAGACAATTATCAACACAAGTTATGAAATCATCAGACATTATTGGTTTCTTATATTCTGCATTAAATAATTGATATTTATATCTTGGTATCCATACATAATATGCTAAAACATCATCTTCCTTTATTTCTGTTCCAACTTTTGCATTCATATATTTATCTCTTTTTTCTGTTTTAACCATCACTGCATTTGCCCACATCTTATTTTCATAATCGTACCAATTATTATTCGTATTATCAGCTTTGATTAAAGTCGAATTAATAACATTATCTTTTAAAAATGTCTTTTTACTTGTCATTGTAAAACCATATGAAATATAACTTCTTGTCCAATAATCTAAATTATTTACATTAGAATTACCATTTGCCTCCTCCTTTATGTTATTAATGCTGATAGTGCAACTATCTAAAGGATATTTCCACTTACCAACACACATATCATTTAACATACCTTTCCAATCAGTTTCAGTAATATTATCAATAGTATATTCATAACAACCTGGATATTCTTCTTCAGTAGGATCAACTAAATCCCCACATTTTTTTTCATTATAAATAACGGGTATCATACCTTCTGCTAACACTGGTCTATTTGCCCCACTTTTATCTTCTACTAAACTAATATTTGATTTATCATTATCACTTTCTTTTAAAGAATGATTTACTTTTATATATTTATAACAAAGCCATCCACATAAAACTATTACCATACAGGCACTTATTATATATAAATATTTTAATGGTCTTTTCTCTTTCACTTATAACTCCTCTTTCCTATTTTAATAGCAAAAAACTAACTAAAAATAGCACCTAAAAAGTACTAATATTAGTTAGTTTATCTAATTCATTTATCTTTTTAGTATTTAAAATAATAGAATATTTAAACTGCCCCACCCATATAAAAGGTTGAATATTATAGTCAATTGAATATATTCTATTCATTTCAAACACCTACTTCCTTTTGCTATTCTTATGTATTAATTTTACTGCTTTTATTATATATTGTCAATATCTTTTACTAATTTTTTAAGCAACCAATGGGTACAACATATACGCCATCTTCTCTTTGATAAGCATATCCACCTGTCGCGGTTAAAACCATTAAAAATGATGGATTTTTCATTTTATCTGTATCTATTTTATTTTTCATTTTTATTAAGTTATTTACTCCTTCTAAAATCAATCTATCTCCACCTAATTTTATCTCAATAAGACCATAAGAACCATTTCTCAAATGTATAACTGCATCACATTCTAAATCAAGTGAATCTCTATAATGATATACTTTACCATCAATACTTTCAGCATAGACTCTTAAATCTCTAATACAAAGATTTTCAAATACTAAACCAAATGTATTAGCATCATTAATTAAATCATTAGGACCAATTCCAAGACATGCCGTAACAATAGATGGATCAATATAGTACCTAGTATCAGTAGTTCTAACTGCCGTTTTACTTCTTAAATTAGGATTCCATGCTAAAGATTCTTCAACCACGAATATTTTTTTTAAAGCACTTATATATGAAAATACTGTATCATTATCTAAAGAAAATGAATCATTGTTAATCATATCATTTTTAATAGTCTCAATTGAAGCCTGACTACCAATATTTCTAGCATAACTACGCATTAAATTCTTTACTCGTTCAGGATTCCTATTTACACCATCTACTTTTGAAATATCTGTATTTACAATGGCATCATAATAATCAAATGCCTGTTCTAATGCAATATCTTTATCCATAAAAATACTTCTAGGAAATCCCCCACGACAACATAAATATGCTATATCTTCAAATGTTAATTTATTTATCCCACATATATTTTCTTTTCCATCAAATAAATCTTTCAAACTCACTTCTCCAGTTGATTCACCTGACTCATATAATGACATAGGACGCATTAATAAAAAAGCAAACCTTCCTGTTCCTGTATGTTCTATTTTTTTATTGTCCACCGGAACAGAAGACCCAGTCAAAATAAATTGTCCTTCACAACTACGTTTATCTACTTCAAACCTAATCGCATCCCACATTTTTGGAGCAATTTGCCACTCATCAATTAATCGTGGAACATCACCCTTTAACAATATACTTGGATTAATATCCACCAAAGTAAGATTTTGTTCCTTCTCGCTAGGATCAGCCATATATAAAATGCTTTTAGATACTTGTTCCGCCGTTGTTGTTTTACCGCACCATTTAGGTCCCTGAATCAAAACAGCACCCTTACTTTTAAGTTTTTTCAAAAGAACACTATCAACTATTCTATTTTGATATTTATTCATAAATACCTCCTTGCAATAATTTTATCATAATTTTAATAATATTACAATATCTTTTCGGTAATTTGTAAGTTTTTTATTCGGTAATTTGTAAGTTTTTCGTTCGGTAATTTGTAAGTTTCTAGTATTTATATTATTCTCAATCAATAAAACTGTATTAGTAAACAAAAAAAATAACTTATATAAAAGTTACTTCATATTCTTAATTAATACCTTCTTAGGTGGATAAAAACTAATACTAGGATATACTTCTTTTAAAAGATGCTTAATCCAAGTAGGTGATAATACTTCTTCATTAATACCCATATAAACATTTAAAAAATTCTTTATATTAGGTTCTATAACTAAAATAGTACTATCTTCATTAGTTTTACTCTTCTTATATATATTATACATTTCATTATTATCTATATTAATAAATCTATCATTATTAATACGGCCTATTTTTGCTAAACCACAGGTATAATCATAATCATTTTTCTTAATCTCTATACCTAAAGCAAGACCATCTACCATTACCCCGTTCATAATTTCCTCCTTCTATTTAGTTTCAAAACAACTAGATGCCATTTTATAATATTCTACCCCTGATATTATTGATAACACTGCTGCGACTATTAAAATATAATCACTAACAATTACTCCTAATAAAGAAAATGGCAAATCATAAAATAATGTCAAAGTTAATCCTATCATAAGTGTTGCCGTTTTCCATTTTGCTACCATTATCGCACCAACAGCACCCTTCTTAGTACCCATAATCATTTTAAGTGAATCAACTACAATATCTCTAATTACAATAACTACTGCGATTACAGGACTAACCATTCCTTGACAAGCAAGAATAATAATTAATGAATTAGTTAATATCTTATCACTTATAGCATCTATTGTTTTACCAAAATCAGTAATCATATTATATTTTCTAGCTACAATACCATCAAAATAATCAGTAAGTGATGCTATTATAAATATGACACCAGCAATTAAATACTTAGTATCCATCATAATTCTTCCATCTAATACTAAACTAGGAAAATTAAAACCTATCTGCTCAAATGGAAAAAGTAACAAAACAATAATAACCAAAGATAGAGCAATTCTAGACATCGTTAACTTATTTGCTAAATTCATAATTTATCCCCTTTCAACATATGTTATTTCATCACTTTTAAAGTCATCATTTTGTAAATGACTAATTATAACATAACCAACAACAATAACTAAGGTAGCAATTAATATATACCAAACATAACTAGGTATTTTAATTTTTTCCCTACGTTGATATGTATATGGTGATACTATTTCTCTTTTTTCATTCTCTTTTTCCTTTTTTGCTTGCTCAATAACACTAAGAGGTATCTTAGATGTATAATCAAATAAAAATTCATTAAATTGATCTACTAGTTTACTACCATCTAAACCTAAATATTTAGCATAATCACGAATAAAATATTTTAAATAAAAAACATCCTTAAAATCTTCTATTTTCCCCTCTTCAATACTTCTTATTTGACTTGGTCTTAGTTTTAAATCCTCTGCTGCCTCTTCAACCGTAACTCCATTTTCTTCTCTTTTGGCTTTTAAACTTAAACCTATTTCTTTCATATTTTCCTTCCTTTATAATAATAATCTTATAAGCCACGTTCTGTACCTATTACTAGGCGGTAAACATTTATCTATGCTTTCACATTCACTACTTAAGTTTTATTCCTCAGTAGTAATTCTCCTACCAAAATTTGGATTTCTCGCTTGTGGGGTTTACCTCGTTTCATTTTACTTGTTTCCAAATAAACTCGTTTCTGTGGCACCTTAGAGTTTTATTTTCATGAGTTACCTTTTAGAAAATAAAACTGCCGTTAGATAAATCTACCTTAGGTTATTTTTTCCCTAAGCACAAACACTACTACCATCTCAGGTAGTGCGAGCGTGGACTTTCCTCTACAAAATAATTTTGCAGCGTTTACCCAGATTAATTATTTATTCATTATTTTTTCCAAGAACAATTTTTTCTAGTTGTGAAATTCTTCTAAGTAAGTCTATATTAGTAAGTTCTTTATCATTACCACGTGCCGCGGCAATTCCACTTTTTAAGTTTCTAAGTTCCTGTCTTAACTCACTATTTTCTTCAAGTAACTGTTTTCTCTCTTTTTCAATAGTTTTAATAATTGTATAAAATTCGTTATAGTCTTTAATAACTGTATCTAAAAATTGATCTACTTCCTTCATGCGATAACCAGATGGATCTATCTTAAATTCTTTTTCTAATATATCATTAGCACTTAATTCAATTCTACCTTGATACATTTTACTTCACCTCTATAATAATATTTTATGATATTTGTCTTATTTTGTCAATTCCAATAATAGTTTTTTTAAAGCTCATAAAGCACCTGAAGTAAATAAGATTATACTAAAAAAATCTTATTTTGTCAAATTTACAAACAATATCTATTATTAAAAATTATTTCTAACTCTTCTTATATACAAAAATGCACGATAAATGTGCAAACATTACCTAAAAAAAACTGATATATAATCAGTTTAAAAATCTTGCCTATTTCTTAAAAATGGTGGGATATCAAATTCACTATCAATATCTTCTTCCTTAGTACTTTCTTTTTCTATTTCTTCTCTCTTAGTTGAATTAAAACTATGATATAATGGTTCACTTGGTTTCTCAAATCCAGTTGCAATTACTGTAACTATTACTTCATCACTTAAATTTTCATTGATAACTGCTCCAAATATTGTATTAATATCTGTATTTGCAGCACTTCTAATAACCTCAGCTGCTTCTTCTACCTCAAATAATGTTAAACTAGAACCTCCCGTTACATTAATAATCGCATCGGTTGCACCACTGATAGATGTTTCAAGAAGTGGTGAAGATACAGCTTGTTTTGCGGCTTCAACAGCTCTGTTTTCTCCCGCTCCAACACCAATTCCTATTAAAGCATTTCCTCTATCTTTCATAACTGCCTTAACATCTGCAAAATCTAGGTTTACTAATCCTGCCACGGCGATTAAATCAGATATAGATTGAACACCACGATGTAACACATTATCTACTTCTCTAAATGCATCTAACATTGGAGTTGATTTATCAATTATTTCTCTTAATCTATCATTTGGAATTACTATTAAAGTATCTACATGTTGCTTTAACTCATCTAATCCCGCAACTGCTTGTTCCATCCTTTTTTTGCCTTCAAAACTAAATGGTTTTGTAACAATACCTACTGTTAAAGCTCCAAGATCTTGGCTGATTTCTGCTATTACTGGAGCAGCCCCTGTACCAGTGCCACCTCCCATACCACATGTAACAAAGACCATATCAGCACCTTCTAAGGCATCTTCTATTTCTTTTTTATTTTCTAACGCGGCTTCTCTTCCTATTTCAGGATTAGCACCTGCTCCAAGTCCATCAGTGAGTTCTACCCCTAATTGTAACTTCAACGGAGCCAAAGAATTATTTAATACTTGTAAGTCTGTATTAGCAACAATAAAATCAACGCCTTTAAGTCCCGATTCAATCATTCTATTAACAGCATTACAGCCTCCTCCACCAACACCAATAACTTTAATTTTTGCCAATTGATCCATTTCTAATCCTAACATATTAGTCATTTTTTTCCTCCTTATTATTACTTAAAAATTTTGTAAATAAATTAGTAATAATTTTACCTTCTATTTTCCTGTGATTATTCTTTGGAGTAATCAAAGAAACCTCATCTTCTTCACCTATTAAAGATATCTCTTTTCCTCTTACTTCCATTTTATCAATAAAATATTTTATCATACCCAAAGACGTCGTATACTTATTATCACGAATTCCTAAGGTATTCATTGAATATATTATAACATCTTTTCCAAAAATTTCATAGCATAAATTACGAAAATTTTTAATTTCTGTAAGTCCTCCTGTAAAAACTATATAGTTAATATTTTGTTTTGTCAAGAGAAGTATTTGTTTTTTCGCTAAATTTAATAGTTCTATTAAACGCTCCATAGTTACTTGAGACACTTCATATTGATTTAATTTAATCATTTCCCCTAGATTATTTTTTACCTCATACGTTTCCCCAATCTGAGCATATCTCTTATGTGCCACAGCAAACTTCTCTTTTATTGTTCTAGCATCAAAGATACTAATACCAAATACACAAGCTAAATCTTTATCAATACTTCTTCCACCTATTTGGATAATCTCTGTATTCATAAACTTACCCTTATTGATAATAGATACCGTTGTAGTATCATGTCCTAAGTTAATAATAGCACCTACTTTTTTATCCAAATTAGCATTTCTTACCTCAAAATAATCTCCAATTCCATCAAATGTAATATCCGCCACTTCTAAAGAAGCACCCTCTATACAACTTATAACAGAATAAATATTTTTCTTAGGTGTAGATATCATTATTCCTTTAAATTCAATCTCAGTTCCTTTAATACCTACTGCTTTGTTGTTTCCTTTATTTCCATCAATTACAAAATCCAAAGGAATTACCGTTAACAATTCATAATCATTAGCAAGTTTACTATATACTGATTTTTTTATCAAATTCGCAACCATTTTAGAAGTTATTATCTTATCTTCATTTTCATTAGTAATACTAGAAGTTACATACAAAAACTTAGCATTATAAGAAGGAACATTAACAATAACTTTTTTTATCTCAATACCTAAATTTTTATTTATTTCCTTGATACCATCTTTTATTGAATTAATTACTAAGTTAGCATCTACTATTAAACCTTTTCTAATTCCTTTAGAAGTTATCTCATAACTACTTAGAAGATTAATCTTATTATTATATAGTTCCCCTACAACAAACTTGATGGTATCACTACCAAGATTAATACTTGTGTACACTTTTTTCATAAGACACCTACTTTTATACCATTATATAATATTTTTCACTTTTTTTCTATAAAAATATGCAAATATAATAAAAAATACATATCATTACCATAATAACACTCTCTAATTTAGTAATTTTATAATCATTTAAAGAAAAAATAAATAAAATAATTGAAGATAGAAGTAACATAGCAATATCTAAAAATGAAAATGTTGGAGTAATACCACCAAATATAGCAACAGGTAAACCTAGTACAACACATATATTAAAAATATTTGTACCTATTATATTACCTACCAAAATATCCTGTTCCTTCTTTACTGCTGACACTATTGTCGTAACTAATTCAGGTAAAGATGTCCCTAAAGCAATAATAGTTAAAGCAATAACTCGATCACTTATGCCTATCGAAGTTGCTATATATTTAGCACTATCAACAACTAAATCACTTCCTATAATTACACCTGCAAGGCCTAAAGATAAAACAATAACACTCTTTAATTTTCCATATTTAGTGGTCTCTTCATCTTTATCTTCTCTATTTCGCATAATTGATATTAAATAATATATAAATATTAAAAAGAAGAAAAGTAAAATAATACCATCACTCCTAGTTATTTCATTTGCAACTCCTCCATTAAAACTCGTATCTAAAAACAAAGTTACCAACATAACAGATATTAATAGTAACAAAGGCATTTCCTTTTTTATTGTAGCACTTGTTATACGAATAGGACATATTAACCCACCTATTCCTAGTACCAATAAAACATTAACTATATTACTACCTATTACATTGCCTAAAATAATATCACTATTAGAAGACATCATAGCATTGAATGATATTGCCAATTCTGGAGCTGATGTCCCAAAAGCAATAATAGTTAACCCAATTAACTTCTTCGGTACTTTATAATTCGTAGCTAAAGAAGAAGAACCTAAAACAAAATAATTGGCTCCCTTAATTAATAAAACAAATCCTAATAACAACAAAAGAACTTTAGTTATCACTCAATCACCTATTTTCTAATTTTATTTTACCAAAAATATAGAAAAAAATAAACTATTTTTAACAAATAGTTCATAATATTTATTCTCTTGTATTAAAAAAAGTACAAAAAAGTTATGCACTAAGATTTATCGCTGGTATAATAATTATTTGTCATTAAAATAGATATTAGAAATGACAAGTAATTGTAACTTATCCTATGGAGATAGAAAAAATATTGAATTATATATAAATCATTTTAACATTTTAGATTTCTCTAAACCCTCATTTTATAATTATGTAAAAAATGGAGTATTTGAATTCAACCACTTGATTTTTCTAAAATAGTAAAATATAAAATATTAATATTAATAGAATTAACAAAATACTTAGTTCAGTATTTATGACATCACAAATAGTAAAAATAGAAAAAATAGATAGTATTAAATTCTTACCTAGTGAAGTTGGATATATAATTGAGATTAAAGATAATCATGATAAATTCTATTATATGATTGTAGATGATGAGATTGGTTATGTAGCACAAGTAAGAGAAAATTCAATTGATGGTAAAATTATATTTGTGCCAATGGATGATTAATAAATAATATTATACTAAAAAAGCGATAGTTTTTTACACTCCCACTATCGTTTTTTTTACATTGGTAATTCTTGCCTATTATTTACCTTGTTTTCAATGTATTCGAGATTATTAAATGATTTATTATTCTTTAATAGTTCCATTTGTTTTCTTGCAATATTATTTAATCTAACAAGTCTTTCATTTTGTGGTATCTTCATTTCAATTAATTCAGCATTAATATTTTCTAAATTGTTTAATATAACTAAATGAAGTAAGTCAGTATAATCTCTAATATTTCCTTTATCAGCTATTTCAGGATTACTTTCTCGCCACTCTTTAGCTGTTATACCAAATAATGCTACATTTAAAACATCTGCTTCTTCGGCATAAACAAACTTCTTTTGTTTTTCAGTTAAAGTAGGAACAATTATACTTTTAATAGCATCAGTATGAACTACATAACTAACTTTTGCTAGAACTCTATTAGCATGCCAATCAATTTTATTTTGGTATGCTTCATTTTTCTTTAATCTTTGAAATTCTTGAATAACATATAATTTAAATTCAGGACTTAACCAACTTGCAAATTCAAATGCAATATCTGGGTCTGCAAATGTTCCACCATCGTATCTACCTGATTTTGATATAATTCCAATAGCATTTGTTTCTCTTATCCATTTTTGGGGTGACATTTTAAAAGTGTTGCTTCCAGCTTCATTTTTAAACGTGTCGAATTCGCCCCTTTTAAAATTTTCATTATGTATGCTTTCCCATAATCCTAAATAAGATATAACTTCTTTGCTTCTCATCCAATCTCTAATTGGAAGTCTAGGTTCTTCATTATCTGCATATCTTGCCAAATCAGTAAGTGAAATATATTCTTTATTGCCAATTCTTAAAACACCAATTTTACGATCTTTTACTATAATTTCTGTTTTAATTTTTTCTTTATTCATAACTCACATCCTTTCTATCTTTTGAATAAAGTTTCTTAATTAATTATTTTACCATAAATTTTATATTATAGTGATAAGCCATCATCTTTTTCTTTATCTTTCCAAAAAATGTGTCTAAAAACTTGACATAAATCCAAATTTCGTGTCTATATATCTATACTAACACCAATTTTATTTATATAATCAATATCTCTTCTTATTAAAATATCTTCAGCAGTAAGGTTTAAGTTCTCATTTATTTCACAATCTATAATCTTGTGTTGATACACGAATATAAATACCTGAAACTTTCTTTTCATTATTCATTAACCAATCACTCCTTTTTATAAAAAAAGGAGACAATAGTATCTAGTAAAGTCTAAATACTACTGACTCCTCATTAAATTCAATATTATAAATTTTGGGTAAATTGTGTTTATATATCATAGATGTACCTCCATTTCTAGAGTATACCTCTTTCATTGGTTATTTATAATATCACTTTTTTTATATTTGTCAATTCCCTAATTAGGGAATAGTAGTATTAGTTGAAGTTGATATTTAAATAACTATTTAATCTTTTTTATATATTTTTCTAAATCTTTAATCTCAATAGAGTTTGATAAATTGCCGATATAAAGTGTTTTAGAATAATTAAATGCTAGAAAAGTAATTCCTTTAATAATAATTCTATGTGGCTCTATATAAGATAAATTAGAGTGTTCTATATTTATTATATTGCCATTTATTATTTTCGGTTTAGTATTACTAAAATTACATATAAACTCAATTTTCTTTTTTAATTCAATTTCAAACTCTATTGGTTTACTTACAATATTAATCATAATAAAATCCTTTCTTAACACAAAAAAATATCAACTTCTTTTAGAAATTGATACTTTTCTATATTAAGTTCAAACATAAAAGTTCGAACAAATTTCCCAATGGAGCGATAACAAAGGTTATTCAAAACTCCTAATAGCAAAGTTGATAAACAACTAATCACTATAATTATAATTATTAACGTCTTCCAGTTTTTTTTGATTCCTCTAAATAACCAGCATTTGTTAATAATGTCTTTATTCCTTCAATATCTGCATATTTAATATAATATGGTACATTTATATTGTCTGTTGCTGCTAAATCATAAGCTGAATTAAATGCTTGATAAACTTTAGCTAGTGTAACTAGAGCTTTTTGATACATTGGGCTATCTTCTTTATATTTTACTAAATCTAAAGTTAGTTTTTTCATAGACATATCTAATTTTTCTAATACTTGTTCCATTATATCCCTCCAAAACCATTATAGCACATATTTCAGTAATTCACACATTTTTTTAAATAATCTTCTAATTCATTGATTTTAATTTT
>UMJX01026626.1_pt1 | contig 16665 bp, 13 predicted proteins | sample 1966131 | NCBI WGS metagenome assembly UMJX01 (sample SAMEA4836162, study PRJEB28245) | human gut metagenome | biome: gut microbiome; material: fecal sample | place: Denmark | collected 2008 | reverse complement strand
TTACTTTTGAAAAAATAAATTCCTCCAAACGCGGTAGGGTGAGTATTGCGTTTGAGGGAGTTGTTACGATAATGACTGGGGTTAAATTTTTTGGGGCTCAGGTCGGAGATTTATTCTTTCAAAAGTAACAAATTTCTTTCTCCGAGTGAGGGTGGTGAGTTATTTATTTTGTAAAAGTTCAAACCCAAAAATCCAAAGCACACCGAACATTATGTTTATCAAAAAGGAAAAGAAAAACGTCCCTAATTCCTTATCTTAAATATTTAATACAAGATAAAGTAAAATCAATTGTAATTCCACTTATTAAAATGCAGGATATAATAATTTGAATAGTGCTTGGAATTTTATTAATAACTTTTTCTTTGAATTTTTGAGTTAATGGGTATATAAATTTTGTAAATATGATTGTTATTACTCCCCAAAAGAAAGAATTTAACAAAGTTATTCTTCCATTTAGGTTATAAGTACTGTCAGAGTAGTCCCACCATCTAGCTGCAAATAATGCATCTAGTGCAAATCCAACCATGTATTCGAAAAATGAGAATACTATGGTAAACAATATAAAAAGTTTAATATAGCTATTTTTAGATTTACTTTTATCTAAATATATCATTAAAATAAGTGCTCCTGTACCGTATATTGGGCAGATGGGTGAATATAAAAAACCTCTTTTAACGAATTGTCCTAATAATCCATAACAAAATAATGTTTCCATTATCCATCCTAAGAAGGAAAATGTAAAGAAACAGAATATATATGGTATGAGGTCAAAAAATTTTGTTTCCTTTTTTATTAATTTAGTATTTTCAATAGTTTTCATATGTTCCTCCACTTAATTAAAATTAAAAAATATTGAACTATGTTATTTTACTTTACTTATAAAAGTTTGTAAAGAGTCGACTTTTGACATACGGATTCTTGGTAAAGCATAGCAGTCCATACCTGGTAAAACACGTCCATAGTTTACTGTAAATGCTAAAGTATAATTACAATCTTTTAAAGTTTTTTTAGTAGTGTTATTAAAATGTCCAAATGGGTAACAAAATACAATACAGTTTTCACCTATTATTGATTTACTTTTATTTAAATCTTCACAGGCACTTTCATAAGGTAGAGTTAAAAATGCACCTTTTCCATCAGTACCAGGAATATGCATATTATAGGAATGTGATTGAAAATCTATAACAGGTGATTTATATTTGCTTATACAATCTTCATACCATGAAGTAATTAAAAATGATGTAGCATAAAAGTTATATTTTTCTAAAACAGGTACAGCTAATCTAAAAAATGATTCATCACCATCATCAACTGTAATAACAACACTTTTTTCTGGTAATCCAATTTCACCATTAATAAAATCTTCTACTTCTTTCCAAGTTGGAACATAATAATTATTATCTGCTAAATATTTTATTTGTTCTTCAAATTTATGAATTTCAAGATAATTATTATCTGGTCCAGTTTCACCAGCCTGTTCATCGTAGAAAAAATGATACATCAAAACGGGTAATCCTCTTGTAGTAGTGATTTCAGAACATTTCTTACGTTGCTCATTAATATTTGCAATTTTAGAAGTTTCAGATTCTGAATCTACTATAATATTAGTTGATTCAGGCTCTTTTGAAAGTTGTGTTTCTTCGTTTTGTGCAGTTATTTCAGTATTTTCTGAAATATTATTATTTTTACTTTTAAAAAAATTAAAAATATTTTTTTGATGTTTAGTAATTATTGTAAAAGTTAAAAAAAGTATCAAAACAATAAATATTATTGTAATAAATATACGCATTTTATTTAATTTTCTTTTGTTTCTCATTAAAAACAGACTCCCTTCTTATTAAATATAATATGTCATATTTTTGATTAAAGTATATCAGTTTGTTTATAAAAAAGCAATAACAATTCTAAACAGATTATGTCTTTTTATGTCTTTATTTTGTAAATAAATTGCTTTTTAATGCATTTAGAATTAACTGGTTGAAAACTAGTATTATGTAGTTGTAGAAATGTATATTAAATAGTAGAAATTAGCAAATTTTTGTGTTATAATAGTACAAAATGTAAAAAAGAAAGTGAGAAGAAATAATATATGAAAAAACCAGAATTATTGGCTCCAGCGGGGTCTTTTGAAAAGGCAAAAATAGCTTTTGAATATGGTGCAGATGCAGTATATGCAGGTACATCATCATTATCTTTAAGAACAAGAGCAGAGATGGAAGATGATGATTTAATAAAAACTATACAATATGCACATTCTATTGGAAAAAAAGTATATACAGCAATAAATATTTATGCATGGGATGATACTTATGAAGAGATAAGAAAACAGGCAAGAATATTACAAGATTTGAAAGTAGATGCTATTATAGTAGCTGATGGTGGAGTTGTAGAAATAATAAAACAAGAGGCTCCAGACATTCCTATACATATAAGTACACAAGCAAATATTGTTAGTAGCCATACTGCTAATTTTTGGTATAAAAATGGTGCTGAAAGGGTTATTTTAGGAAGAGAATTACATAAAAGCCAAATAAAAGAAATTATAGATAATACACCTTCAGATTTAGAAACAGAGATATTTATACATGGAGCTATTTGCTTTGGATATTCAGGAAGATGTTTTTTGAGTGATTTTTTAGCAGGCAGAAGCGCAAATCTAGGAGACTGTGCCCAAAGTTGTAGATGGGCATATAATGTTTATGTAGAAGAATATAATAAACCAGGAAATTTAATGCCTGTTGAATATGATGAAAAAGGAACTTATATTTTTTCATCAAAGGATTTATGTTTAATAAAAGAAATACCTGAAATAATTGAGATGGGTGTAGATAGTTTGAAAATAGAGGGTAGATTAAAAACTGGATATTATTTAGCATCAGTAGTAAATGCATATAGAAATGCTATAGATGATTATATAAAAGACCCTGAAAATTATGATTATACTAAATATTTAAAAGAACTTGAAAAAACAAAAACAAGAGGATTAACAACATTTTATTTTAATGATAGAAATAATAAAGATTTTCAAGAATATGAAGGAAAACAATATAATCCAAACTATGAATTTGGAGGAATTATTGCAGAATACAATGAAGAAAAATCTTTAATAGAGATTAAAAATAAATTAAAAATAGGTGATGAAATGGAAATTATAATTCCTCATCAAATAGAAACTGTAAATTTTAAAATTGAACAATTATGGGATCCAGAAACTGATGAAAAAATAGATCATGTAAATCCTGGCAGAGCTGGACAATGTGTAAAAATGAAGTTACCTATAAAATGCCAAAATGGATGGATTATAAGAAGAAAAAAATAGTAGTAGAGATTTAGTATACCTAATGGTATAAGCACCAAAAAGAGTGCTTATACATTGGGTATATTTTAATGTAAACCTACTTTTTTGTCATATTGTGTCGAACGATTTTTCTTGACTGATAAGTACAATGGTGGTATCATGAGAATGTAAAAAATATCTATATAGATTTTTCAGAAAATTTATTATTAAAATTTTTTCAAAAAATAATTAAGCTTCTAAACAGGCTAATCAATTTTAGATTATATTTATTCAGCCTAATAGAAATTCCAAAATTAACTTTAAAATTTTCAAAAAAATGATTATATATTAGGAGGTGACATTTGAAAAAAATATGTGTTGCTGTATTAATCAGCATAATTTGTTTGTGTAGTGTATTTTATATAGAACACAACATATATAAGATTGTTTCAATAAAAAAACAATCAGAAAATTTATTAGAAAATGCATATTATATAGTTGAACAACAAAAAGAACAAAATGTGAACAGTGTAGATATAAGTAATGATGTTGATATACATAATGGTGATGTTATTGGATTAATATTAATTCCTAAAATAAATATTGAAGCGCCTATTAGAGAAGGAACTAGTCAAAAGGTTATGGAAAATTCAGTAGGACATTTTGTAGAAAGTGATTATTGGGATGGAAATGTATCTCTAGCATCACATAATAGTGGGACAAGTGCTCATTATTTTGAAAAAATAAATACACTTGAAATAAATGATGAAATTATTTATAAAACTGTAAATGGAACAAAAAAATATAGGGTTCAACATATTAACAAAATAAAAAGTACAGATTGGTCAATGATTAATAAAAAAAGTAATAATGAAAATAATACTATAACACTAATAACATGTATTAATAGGCAACCAAATTATAGATTATGCGTTAGAGGAATAGAGGTTTAAATATATTTTATTAGTGTATAGAAATTTATTGATATATAGGATTTTGTTAATATATGGAAAGGTATTAATATATAGAAATTCATTAATACATAGAATATTATTAATATATAAAGAAGATTAATAAACATAACTTATTAGTAACAAAAGTCTAATTAATATAAAATTGAAAGGATGTAGAATATGAAAAAAATAAAAAAAATATTAACAATATTAATATTGTGCTTGCAGATAATGTTATTAGGAAAAAGTGTAAGTGCAGCAAGTATAAATGAAGTTAAAGACTTAGAAAGAGGGGAAAGGGGATATTATTGTGTGCAAAAATGGAATGGAGAAAAATGGATATATTTAACATATAATACAACATATTATACTGATATAGATGGACAAAGACATGTTGCATATTGTTTATCACCAGGGTTACCAGGAGTAGGGTATGTATCAGGAGAAAAAGAAACATATAAAGTTAAAATAAAAGAAATATTAAACAATGACATAATATGGAGAATAGTAAAAAATGGATATCCGTATAAATCACCAGAACAATTAGGAGTAGAAACAATAGATGATGCATATTTTGCAACAATGCAAGCAATAAATTGTACATTAAGAGGATATACTTTGGAACAAGCAAAAGAATTATATTCTCCAGGGAAATTTGCAATAAATGGAGAAAGTTTAGAAGATATACAAAGAAGAGGAAATAAAACATTAGCTGCCATGTATAATCTTATAAACGAAGGGCTTAATGGTAAAGAAAATAGAAGTAATTTAATAAATATATCTATAAAGAAAATAACAGAATTAGTAAAAGAAAATAATGAATTTTATTCACAAATATTTAAAATTGAATCTTCATCTGAAATCTCAGAATATAAAATAACAAATCTTGAAAAATTCCCAAATGGTACATATATATCAGATATAAAAGGCAATGAAAAAAACATATTTCAAAAAGGAGAAAATTTTAAAATAATGATTCCTAAAAATCAAATAATAGGTGATATAAATGGAAAAATAACTGTAGAAGCAAAACAAAAAAATTATCCAGTATTTTATGCTGAGTCAACAATTTCAGGATATCAGGATTATGCATTATGTACAAATGCATATTCAGAAGTATATGCTAGTACAGATGTATATGTATGTAGTAATAAATCTAAATTAATAATAAACAAAGTGGATAGTCAAACAAAAATGCCAATACAAGGAGTTAAATTTGAGATAACTGATAGTGAAGGTAAAGTTAGTACATTATATACAGATGAAAATGGCAAAATTGTATTGGCAAATCTTAAACAAGGTGAAACAATAATTAAAGAAACAGAAGCGGTTGGAAAATATAGGGTTAATAATGAAGAATTAAAAGTTTATATAGAATATGATCAAACAAAAGAAATTCAAATAGAAAACGAGTTAAAAAAAGGAAGTATAAAGATAATAAAGATAGATAAAAATGATTCAAAAATTAAACTAGAAAACGTAAAATTTCAAATACTAGACGAAAGTGATAATGTTATTCAAGAAGGAAGAACAGATCAAAATGGTGAAATAGTTTTTGAAGATATTTTAATTGGTAAATATTTTATAAACGAAGTTGAAACTAAAGAAGGCTATATGATACATGAAAGAAAAATAGAGGTGAATTTAGAGGATGGAAAAATGGAAGAAATAATCGTTGAAAATGAAAAAATACCAGAGAAACCAACAGAGCCAGAAGAACCAATACAACCAGAAGAACCAATACAGCCTGAAGAACCACAGAAGCCAATAGAACCAGTACAGCCAGAAAGAACAGAAGAAATAGAAGAGCCACTACAACCAAGTGAACCAGAAAAAACTATAGAGAAAATAATTACTCAAAACAAAGAACTTCCTAAAACGGGTGATGCAAATAATTGCTACAATAATTTATTAAATGGTACAACAATTGCAGTGTTTAGTGTAATTGTAAGTGTAAAAGAATTAGCAAAAATATTATATAGAAATAAAATAAAGAAATAATAAAAAAATAATAAAGAAATAATAAAGAAATAATAAAAAACTATAAGAATAATTAATAATTCTAAAAGAGAAGGTGGATGTTTAATCTGAATAAAAAAATGCTTGATTTTATTTTAGAAAATAAAGAAGAAGAGATATATAAAAGAACATATAAATCAAAAGTGGTAAGTAAAAATAAAACTGAAAAATATCATGAATTAATAAATAATATAAAAAATTTAAAATTAAAAAATGAAGAATATATAAATATAATAAATTACCTAAATCAGTATTTGGAATTAGTTAGTCAAGAAAATATATACATAAATGAAAAATTTTATAAAACTGGATTTAAAGATGGAACAAATTTAATAATTGAATGCATAATTAAAGATAATTAAATAAAATTATTGATTTTTTTCAAGTCTTTTTATATAATGTGGAAGTATTAAAAGTTTGGGAGGATGAGATAATGAAATTTAATAATAAAATTTATGATATCCATGAAATCAGTAATTTTAGGGAAATGATAGATGCTACAATAGAAAGATATCCTAATAATATTGCATATAAATTTAAAAAGAATTTAGGAAAAAAGAACGAATATGTTGAAGAAAAAACTTACACAGAAATAAAAAGTGAAATAGAAAGTTTATCAACTAGCTTATTAGATTTAGGACTAGAAAATAAGAAAGTTGTTGTTATAGGAAATAATAGATATGAGTGGTGTGTTAGCTATCTAGCAATAACAACAGGGAATATGATTGTTGTGCCTTTAGATAAAGCATTACCAGAAGGTGAAATAAAAAATTTAGTAGAAATAAGTAATGCTGATGCAGTAATATATGAAAATAAATATGCAAAAATCTTCGAAAAAATAAAGAATACAGGAGTAGGAAACTTAAAAATATTTATAAATATGGATTTAAGTAAAGACGAAAATGGGATTTTATCATTCGAACAACTAGTCGGCAAAGGTAAAAAATTAATAGAAAATGGAAATGATGCATATAAAAAATTATCTATTGATAGTAACAAAATGAGTATATTATTATTTACTTCAGGAACAACATCAAAACCAAAAGGAGTAATGCTATCACAAAAAAATATATGTTCAAATGTAATGGCAATGGCACAAATGTCCAAAATGTATCCTGACGATGTATTACTTTCTTTTTTACCACTACACCATACATTCGAATGTACAATAACATTTTTATATGGATTTTACAGTGGAGTTACAGTTGCTTTTTGCGATGGACTAAAATATATAGCAAAAAATCTAGAAGAATATAAAGTAAGTGTTATAGTTGCAGTACCATTAGTATTAGAAACTATGTACAAGAAAATAGAAAGTGGAATCGAAAAATCAGGAAAAGCCAAATTAGTTAAATTTATGGCAAAAATTTCAAATTTCTTATATAAATATTTACATATAGATGTAAGAAGAAAAATATTTAAATCAGTATTAAACCAATTAGGAGGAAAAGTTCGTATTTTATATTTTGGAGCTGCTTCAATGAATAAACATGTTATAGATGGATATAACACATTTGGAATAGCTTCTGTTCAAGGATATGGATTAACTGAAACATCACCACTAATTGCAGCAGAAACAGATGAACAAAAAAGACCTGGAAGTGTTGGAAGAAATCCATATAATGTAGAAATCAAAATAGTAGATGAGGATGGAAATGACATAGCATATGCAAAAGGTGAAGAAATGGAATTCAACACACAAGAAGAAAACAAAGTAGGGGAAATAGCAGCAAAAGGACCTAATGTAATGCTTGGATATTATGAAAATGAAGAAATAACAAATCAAGTATTAAAAGATGGTTGGTTCTATACAGGAGATTTAGGATATTTTGATAAAGATGGATATTTATATATAACAGGAAGAAAAAAAGAGGTTATAGTATTAAAAAACGGAGAAAATGTATATCCATCAGACATAGAATTTTTAATAAACAGATTACCATATGTACAAGAGAGCGTTTTATTCCCAAGAGAAAACAGCAAAAAAGAAATTTCTTTAGGTATAAAAGTTGTATATGATGCAGAATTAATAAAAGAAAAATTTGGAGAAAAAAGTGAATCAGAATATAAAAAATTAGTATGGGAAGATATAAAAGAAATTAATAAAACACTACCAGTATTTAAAAGAATTAAAGAACTTATAATTACAACAGATCCATTAGAAAAAACTACAACACAAAAAATTAAAAGATTTAAAGAATTCGAAAAAATATTAGGTAGTGCTAAAAAATAAAATAAAACCTGACATGCTAAAATAAAACTTGACATGCACAAAACAAAAATAACAACATATATTTAATATAGATTGAATTGGAGGTAAATATATGTTAGCTATTTGCATGTCAGGTTTTTTAGCATTTTTAAAAAGTGCAGTTTTTGTAGTTGGATACATATCTAATAGTAATTTATTCCCAGAACCACTTACTTCTGAAGAAGAAAAAATATATCTACATAGATTTGAAAATGGAGATGAAGAAGCAAGAAATATTTTAATAGAAAGAAATTTAAGACTAGTAGCGCATGTATGTAAAAAATATGGAACAGCTAATGTTGAACAGGATGATTTAATATCAATAGGTACAATAGGTTTAATAAAAGGAATAAAAAGCTTTGATTCAAGTAAAGGTGTGCGTCTTGCTACATATGTGTCAAGATGTATAGAAAATGAAGTACTTATGCATTTACGTGCTGTAAAAAAATTAGGCGCAGAGGTATATTTAGAAGATACAATTGGAAAAGATAAAGATGATAATACAGTGTCTTTACAAGAAGTAATAGAAAATGATGAAAGAAGTATAGAAGATGAAGTTGATTTGAAATTTAAAATTAAAAAGTTATATCAAAAAATGAAAGAAGTTTTAAAAGATAGAGAAAAATTAATTTTGGAAATGAGGTTTGGTTTAGATGGAAAAAAACCAAGAACTCAAAATCAAATAGCGAAAGTTTTGGGAATATCTCGTTCATATGTATCTAGAATTGAAACAAAAGCAATAGGAAAATTATCTAAAGAGATTGAAAAGTAGTAAAGAAATTGAAAAATAAGTAAAGAAACTAAAAAGTATTAAAAATAGTAAAAATGGTGAATTGTAAAAATAATATATATATTGAAAAAATAATTGATTTTTTTCAATAATGGTGGTAAAATTGCAACGAATAATTGGAGGATGTAAACAATGAATAAGGATGTATCATATGAAAATGAATTAAAAGATATAAGTATAAAATTACAAAAAAGCATAAATTTTAAAATCGGTTTAATAAGTGCAATGAAAATAAAACATTATCTAAAGAAAATAGTAAAACTTAATAGCAAAACTAAAAATGAAAATATACAGCAATTAATGAGAACAGTTGGAAAGGCAAAACTAGCATATAAAAGACATTGCAATGAAAACAATATTTCAGATCCATATGTAAATAAAAAATTCAAAGAAACATATACAAAGCTATCAAAGAAATTAATGAAGATTAGCACTAAAAAGAAAAACATAAAAAATAGTAAAAAACCTATTATGCAAGTAGAATATAACTCTGATATAGGAAAGTATCATGTAAATTATATACAAAACGGTGTAGTTGTTGGTGAAAAAGATTATAAAATAAAAAATGTAAAATATCTACAAGGTAAAAGAGATAAAGTTTTATCTGAATTAACAAAATTTAATTATGGTATAAATGTTTTTGATGAATTAAATGTAGATGAAGATAAGTTTTATAAAGTTAATCCAGATATAATTCATATATTTCTTTCAGAAGGAAAAATAGATTATGCTAAAATGTATATAAAAGAGGTAGTTGGTGGAGAACCACTAAATAAACCTTTTAACATTAAATATGTATTAAATAGAAATTTGAAAAAAGGTGTATTTAGTGCAGAAGAAAATAAGAATATGAAGCAAATGGCTAGAAGAGATAGAATATCTAATGAATTAGTTATTTTTAGTGATAAAAGAAAGAAGAAAATTAAACAGCCAGAAATAAAAGCAAATTCTAAATTAGAAATTATTGAAAGTATTAAAAGAAGTATAAAAATACAAGAAGCCAAGCAAAAAATTGAGAAGAAACATGAAAATGAAAGAAATGAAGAAAATGATAGAAATATGAAGATTCAGGCTATTATGGCTAGAAAGAAAATAGTTCCTAATAGAAATAATTTTGAAATAATATCTAAATATGGATGCACAATATATAATATAGATAGAAAAAATCAAAATGGTAATACAATAAAAGCACAAAACTCTAATTGCAAAGTGTATGATATAAATTCTAAAAATCAAAATTATAATAAAAATGTTAGTGGAAGTGAATGGTCTAAATATACTGAAAGATAATAAAAAACATAATAAAAAAGCTATTATATAACTCTTATATAATAGCTTTTTGTAGTATAAAAATATATTATAGTAAAATATATTTATAGTAAAGTATATTTATAGTAAAGTATATTTATAGTAAAGTAGATTATAGTAAAGTATATTTACAGAAAATTATAGTTTTTATAGCAAAATATATATAGGATAGTGTAAAATATATTACAGTAAAGTAATAGCATTTCTAGCTAATTCATCACATCTATTATTAAATTCATTATCACTATGTCCTTTAACTTTAATGAAAGTAACTTTATGGATTTGAGTCAAATTATATAATTCTTCCCATAATTCTTTATTTTTAACAGGTTCTTTGTTAGCTGTTTTCCATCCATTTTTTTTCCAATTATAAATCCATCCTTGATTAAAACAATTCACAACATAAGCACTATCACTATATAAATTTACTTTGCAAGGAAACTTTAGAAGTTTTAAGCCTTCAATTACAGCAGTGATTTCCATAATATTATTTGTAGTATTTTTATTTCCACCTGATATTTCTTTTTGATTACCTTTGTACATAAGAATTGTACCCCAACCCCCAGGACCAGGATTACCAGAGCAAGCACCATCTGTGTATATTGTAACTTCTTCCATTTTTTTCACCCTTTCTATTGTTTGTTCTTTTAGTTTATGATATTATAACAGTAAAATTATGGACATGCAAGTCATAGTGTTTAAAACTATTAGAACATAATATCTAAAATTACTAAAACATAATATTTAAAACTATCAAGTGAGATAATATCTAAAGTTACCAAGTGAGATAATATCCAAAGTTACCAAGTGATAATGTTTAAAAGTGCCAAGTAAAGGAGGGTGGACTTAAATGAGTGAAGTGCTAGGAATAGTTGCTGAATATAACCCATTTCATAATGGGCATTTATATCATTTACAAAAAACAAAAGAATTAACTGGAGCTAAATACACAGTATGTGTAATGAGCGGAAACTTTGTGCAAAGGGGTAATACATCTATAGTTAATAAGTGGACAAAAGCCCAAATGGCTTTGGCAAATGGAGTAGATTTAGTACTAGAATTACCTACTGTTTATAGTGTGGCAAGTGCTGAAAATTTTGCTATGGGTGCAGTTAGATTACTTGAAAATTTAAAGGTTGTTGATACAATATCTTTTGGAACTGAAACATCAGATTTTGCTGCACTAAATAATATTGCAACAATTTTAACTGAAGAGCCAAAAGAATATACAAATTTTCTTAAAGAAGAACTAAAAAAAGGAGTATCTTTTCCAAAAGCAAGAGAATCAGCATTAATCAAATATATTAATGATGATGTAAGATATAAAAACATTTTGAATAATCCTAACAATATTTTAGGTGTGGAATATTTAAAAGCATTAAAAACCAACAAAAGCACAATAACACCTATAGCGATAAAAAGAGAAAAGGTTTATTATAATGATAATAAAATAGTAGATGATTTTGCAAGTGCAACAGCAATTAGAAAAATGTTATTGGATAAGGACTTTCAAGGTTTAATCAAAGTAGTACCTCGTGAATGTTATAATATTTTATCAAAAGAATATGAGGTTGGAAATATTGTTTTTGACATTCAAAGATTTGAAAAGGAAATTTTTTATACATTAAGGAAAATGACTATTACTGAAATTTCAGAGTTACCAGATGTTTCAGAAGGATTAGAAAACACAATAAAAAATGCAGCAAATTTCTGTAATAATATATTTGACTTTATTAATATGGTTAAAACAAAACGATATACACAAACTAGAATACAAAGAATATTATTATTTGCATTACTAGGTATTACTAAAAAAGATGTTCAAGCTTCAAAAAGGGTTGTACCATATGCCAGAGTGCTTGGATTCAATGAAAAAGGAAAATTATTATTGTCAGGAATTGCACAAAATAATCCTAAAATGGAGGTCATAACTTCAGTAAAAAAATTCCTAGATAATAATACTAATAAAATTTATAAAAGAATGCTTGATATTGATATTTTTGCAACTGATGTTTATACATTAGGATATAGAGGCGATTCTATGGCTAATTTGGATTATACTAAAAATATGATTATGAAATAAAATAAGATTATAAGACAAAAACAAGATTACAAAACAAGATTATAAAACAAAAATAAGATTATAAGATAAGAATAAGATTATGGAATACCAATAGGATTATAAAATGAAATTATAATTACAAAATAAGAAGGAGAGAATACAAATGAATGAAATTTTTGCAGATTTACATGTACATATAGGAAGATCAGAAAACGGAAAGCCAATAAAAATAACAGCAGCAAGGTCACTAAATTTTGCTAATATTGCAAAAGAATGTGTTGATAGAAAAGGAATAAGTGTAGTAGGAATAATAGATTGTGCATCACCATATGTAATAGAAGATATAGAAAACTTTTTAGCAACAGGTGAAGCATACGAAATAGCTGATGGAGGAATTATTTATAAAGATAAAGTTTGTATAATTTTAGGAAGTGAAATAGAAACATCAGAAATAAATGATCAAGGAAAAACTGGAAGTGCACATAATCTCTGCTATTTTCCAAGTTTAAAAGATATAAAGGCTTTTTCAAAAGAAATGAGTACACATATAAAAAACATAACATTAAGTTCACAAAGAGCTAATATATCAGCATATGAATTGATTGATATTGTTGAAAAATATAATGGTGTATTAATTCCAGCACATGCTTTTACACCACATAAAAGCTTTTATGGAAATTGCACAGATAGGTTGTCAAAAATTTTTAAAGAAAAGTTTGAAAGAGTACCAGCAATAGAATTGGGGCTAAGTTCAGATACTTTCTTAGCAGATACAATATCTGAATTAGAAACAAAAACTTTTTTAACAAATTCAGATGCACATTCATTACCTAAAATAGCTAGGGAGTATAATAAAATTTTGGTTAATGATATTAGTTTCAAAGAACTTATGATGGCTATAAAAAATGAAGGCGGAAGAAAAATTATAGCCAATTATGGTTTAGACCCAAAACTAGGAAAATATCATAGAACATATTGTGAAAAATGTGATAAAAGAATAGAAGGAGAAGCTCCTGTTTTGCATTGCCCAGATTGTGATAGTTCAAACATAACAATGGGTGTTTTTGATAGAATAGAAGTTATAAAAGATAAAAAAGAAACTAAGAGTCCAGATTTTAGACCTCCATATATTTATCAAATCCCTTTGACTTTTATACCTGGGGTTGGTCCTAAGGTTATTGAGAAGTTATTGGGCAATTTTGAGACAGAGATGAATGTGTTACATAAAATGTCTAGAGATGATATTGAAGGTGTGGTTGGTGTAAAGGTTGCCAATGCTATTTCAAATGCTTGCTCTGGAAATGTTAATATTCAAGCTGGTGGCGGAGGTGTTTATGGTAAGATAAGTGTGGGGTAATTGGGGACGTTTATTATTGGACATTTTTGTCGTACTTGGGACAGATATTATAAAAAATTAGATTGATTCGAAAATATTTCAGCTTGTTAAAAGCAAGTAAAACCGTAAGACTAAAATTGGTGCCGGTATAGATGCATATGTATAAAATTCACACAAAAATGTCTGCAATTGCAAAAAATCCCAGTTGACAAATTAGAAAAAAAGCGTATAATATAAATATAGTTTAAAGACTAAAATGAGACAAAGTAAAGCAAAAACCGTCTTAAGAGAGGATTAGTCATAGGCTGAAAGCTAATCTAGAAGGGTGTGTTTGAAAAACTACCTCATTGTTGCTGGCGATTTTGTAAGCCAGACGTATAACTTGCGTTAAAAGTTTTTAATTAAGTAAAAATTAGGATGGAACCGTGTTATATAATAGTAAATTAAATATTTATGGCACTCCTATGAATACAAAAAGCATTTTGTGTTCATAGGAGTGCTTTTTGATTTTTATAACATGTGGAACAATAAGATAAAGTCCACAAATAAAAAATGGTGCATCATGCCAAAATTAAAACATATAAAAGGAGGAAATAAATATGATTAAGATTGAATTGAAAGATGGCTCTATAAAAGAAGTAGAGCAAGGTAGCAGTATTTTGGATATTGCAAAAAGCATAAGCGAAGGATTAGCTAGAGTTGCAACAGCAGGAAAAGTAGATGGCGAAGTAAAAGATTTAAGAACAGTAATTAATGAAGATTGTAAATTAGAAATTTTGACTTTTGATAATGATTTGGATGGTAAAAAGGCATATTGGCATACAACATCACATATTATGGCACAAGCTATAAAAAGATTGTTCCCAGAAGTTAAACTTGCAATTGGACCTTCAATTGATGAGGGATTTTATTATGATTTTGATACAGAAAATCCTTTTACAGACGAGGATAAAGCAAGAATAGAAGAAGAAATGAGAAAAATAATTAAAGAAGATATAGCAATTGAAAAATTTTCACTTTCTCGTAAAGAAGCTTTAGATTTAATGAAAGATGAACCTTATAAAGTAGAGTTAATAAACGATTTACCAGAAGGAGAAGAAATTAGTTTTTATAAACAAGGTGATTTTACAGATTTATGTGCTGGACCTCATTTAATGAGTACAGGAAAAGTAAAATCTGTTAAAATTTTAAGTTCATCTGGAGCATATTGGAGAGGTAGCGAGAAAAATAAAATGCTTCAAAGAATTTATGCTATTTCATTTCCAAAGGCTAGTCAATTAGAAGAGCATTTACAATTTTTAGAAGAAGCAAAACAACGTGACCATAGAAAAATTGGTAAAGATTTAAAATTATTTATGACACATAAATTAGTTGGGGCAGGTCTTCCAATGTATTTACCAAATGGTGCTACAATAAGAAGAACACTTGAAAGATATATACAAGATAAAGAATTAGCTTTAGGATATTCACATGTGTATACACCATCACTTGCAAATGTTGAATTGTATAAAACAAGTGGACATTGGGACCATTATAAAGATGATATGTTTCCTGTTATGAAAATGGATGAAGAAGAGATGGTTTTGAGACCAATGAATTGTCCACATCATATGTTAATTTATAAGAGCGAATTGCGTTCATATAGAGATTTACCAATTAAGATAGGTGAACTTGCTCATGATTTTAGATATGAAAATAGTGGTGCTGTATGTGGATTAGAGAGAGTTCGTCAAATGTGCCAAAATGATGCTCACTTGTTTGTAAGACCTGATCAAATTAAAGAAGAGGTTGGTAAGGTTTTAAAATTAATTAAAGAAGTATATCAACATGATTTTGGATTTCCAGCAGAGTCATTTAAATATAGATTATCTTTGCGTGATAAGGCAAATAAAGAAAAATATATTGATAATGATGAGATGTGGGAAACAGCTGAAAGTCAATTAAGAGCTATATTGAAAGAATTAAATATAGAATTTTATGAGGCTGAAGGTGAAGCTGCATTCTATGGACCTAAGATTGATATTCAGATAAAGACAGCTTTAAATCATGATGTTACAATTCCAACATGTCAATTGGATTTTGCTTTACCAGAAAGATTTGATTTGAAGTATATTGGGGAAGATGGAAAAGAACATAGACCTGTTGTAATTCATAGAGCAATTTTGGGGTCTTCTGATAGATTTATGTCTTTCTTAATTGAAGAGACAAAGGGAAATTTCCCAACTTGGCTTGCTCCTGTTCAGGTCAAAGTTATGACTATTACTGATGCACAACATGAGTATGCACAAGAGGTTGTGAACAAATTGACTAAGAATTTGATTAGGGTTGAATTTGATGATAGAAATGAGAAGATTGGATATAAGATTCGTGAGGCTCAATTGGAGAAGGTTCCTTATATGCTTGTTATAGGTGATAAGGAAGTTCAGGCTGGAACTGTTGGTGTACGTTCTAGAAAAGATGGCGATGTGGGAGCTATGGGGGCTGAAGAGTTTATTGAGAAAATTAAAAATGAGATTGAGAATTATCAGTAGGAATGGGGCTTTTTGGCGATTTTTTGCTGGTGTGAAAAAGTGTTAGGTATTTTAAACAGCAGTTATTTTGAGGTGTGATTTTGTGTGAAAGTTGTGACTTGAAATAAGTGCTGTTTTTTTGTGTTTCTTTTGGTTTTT